>Ga0316230_1000044_pt1 | contig 195467 bp, 188 predicted proteins | sample TBH18025metaG_FD_206004 | JGI IMG/M metagenome (GOLD analysis project Ga0316230, IMG submission 206004) | Freshwater microbial communities from Trout Bog Lake, Wisconsin, USA - TBH18025 | ecosystem: Environmental > Aquatic > Freshwater > Lake > Hypolimnion/Profundal zone | place: USA... | reverse complement strand
TAAACGGTGATGAAAGCCGCAGAAACGCCACTGATTGACCATCGGGAAGGCGCGGCGAGTAAAGTGACCCGTGAGTCAGGAGACCTGCCTGTTGATTATTCGAGTAGGGCCTTCGTGGGAGAGGCGCTGAAACTTCGTCTGTGCATCTGACGTGTTCCGTGCCCCACCTTTCTCTTTAGAAAGCTGGGGCTTTTTCGTTTTGCAGTATATCTGCAGGAGGGTTTATGAAGTCGTTTCTTGTCGTGATATTCCTGATTCCGATCGTTTGCGCTGCCCCGGCGCACGCTATGCACATCTCCGAGGGGATTCTGCCGTTCAACTGGGCGCTTTTCTGGTACCTTGTGATGATTCCCTTTCTCGCCTTGGGCATTCGGAAACTGCGGGCTTCGGCCAAAGAGGAAATCTCTTTCAAGCCTTTGGTAGGGCTCATCACTGCAGTCGTCTTTGTCATCTCCTGCATGCCAATTCCCGTGCCGACTGCGGGCACCTGTTCCCACCCGTGCGGAACGGCAATCTCGGCAATCCTCCTGGGCCCCTGGATCAGCGTCGTCGTTGCGGCCGTGGCACTACTGATTCAGGCACTCTTCTTGTCTCACGGGGGAATAACCACGCTCGGGGCCAATGTCATGTCGATGGGAATCATGGGCTCATTTGCGGGTTACTTCGTTTTTCGTCTGTTACGCCGTATGCGCCTGAATCTTGGCGTAGCGGGATTTTTCGCCGGAATCGTGGCGGATTGGGTCACCTATGCGTCCACGTCAGCCGAGTTAGCATCGGGCATCCGCGGCACAACTCCATTTTTCGAACTATTCTGGCAGATCCTGCTCTCCTTTATCCCGACTCAGTTGCCGTTGGGTATTCTTGAGGGAGCGATAACCTCCGGAATGATAGTGCTTTTGTACAAGAAACGGCCGGACCTGCTGGTCAGCATGCGGGTCATCAAGGCGGAAGAGGTGGAGGCATGAAAAACAGAAGACTGATGATATTGGGAATGATCCTCTTGCTGATCAACTGCTGCCTTCCGCTGGTAACGGCTGCCGAGGAAAAATGGGCCGGAGTGGATGATACCGTCGTAGGAAAGTACGCCAAGGAGCATGGCAGAGAAAAACGCGTATCCTTCATCAACACCGATCAGGGAGACCTGCTGCTGTTCGTGTTCCTTCTGGCCGGGGTTCTCGGCGGCTTCACCGCAGGCTATTCCTGGTGCCTGCTCGTCAACAAAGAGGCACGGCTTCTACCGACTCCAAAGCAGAAGCCATGAGTTCGCATAAGAGATGCCCGGTGACAGTTGTCGCAGGCATTTATGACAATTTCGGTCGCCAGATTCCGATTCGAGGGGATCAGCAAAAGCAGCTAAGGTTAAACTGCCCGTAGATCACCTTCATAAACGTTCCAGCCTATCAGTTCAGTCCTGACGTGGCTGCAATGGCAGTCGAGCAAGAGTCGACAAATCGGCTGGCAACTTAGTCTTCCTGCTCCATGGCCAGCGCCTCGTCATAGACCGCCAGTTTGCCGCCGTTTACCGCAATGAACCGCTGCGCTCCCTCCTTGCTGGCAAAGGCCCATTTGGGGGTCGACGTCATGACGCCCGGTTTGCTGCCGCCGATAACCCAGGTCGCCTTCCTGGCATCGATCAGCTTTTTGGAATCGTAATCGGCGACCTGCAGCGACTCCACCTTTTTCCCTTGGTGTTCTTTCAGCTCGTTCGCCGTGCAGTTCAGGCTGCAAGTCCCCACCCTGGTCCCGTCTGCGAAAACGATGACCATGCGACTGTGCGCATAGGCGATCCGATCCATGCCGCACTGCTGGCACGATTTGGGTTTCTCGACGTCGTCGTGGGCCCGGGAGTTTGTGGCCGCAAAAAGCAATAAAAGGGGGATCATAAAAAGTAGCTTTCTCAAAGTACCCTCCTTGGTTCGGTGATTAGGCTGCCGCCTCCCGAGGGGAAGCGGCAGCCATGATCTTTAAGGTGTTGAGGCTCAGTCGCCTTGTCTGATCAAAACAGGGAAACGCCCCTCAGGGGACAAAACAGGGTCAGAAGGAATAACGGGCTCCGACAGTTGCTATATAGCGCGGCGCAAGCTGTACTCCTTCGACGTTCTGGTACACCGGCACCTGAACGAAGGTGTATAACGAAACTTGGTCCGTAACCGCAGCAACGATTCCCGGGCTAATATACAGAAGCGTCCCTCCGGTGCTGATGGTATCCGAACTTGGGCCGGAATCGCGCTGAAGGTCGCGTAAGTTGAGCTGAAGTTGCGGCGCGATTATATCGAAGCCCATGTAGCGCAGCCCCACGCTGGCGTTGAGGCTGTTACCGGGCCGATAACCGGAGGTCGAGTACAATGCGGTTTGGTAGGTGGCCAGGGTGAAGTACCCCAGGTCCTTGTTTATGGCATCATTATAGTACGCACCCACAATCACGTCCGTGGTGCCGGTACCCGGCTGCAGACCGCGGTCGATCGGGGCAGGTCCCGGGGCAGTGGGGTCTGTCGATGTCCCGGTCTCGGTGTAACTCCCGGTGGCCAGCTTGAATCCCAGAAGGACGCCAAGGTTGTGGTTCTTGGTAAAACCCTGATAGCGTCCTATGACTTTCATGTCACCGAGATTCGAGGTGTGTGAATCGTATTGCCCACCGCCATCCCCCGGGGTGGTCCCATCCGACGCCGTCCCGAGCGTGCTGTGGTCTCTGATGATGTATGGCGCCTGGAGACTGATCCCCCAGTCCTGGTTGGGGCTGTAGTCGAGACCAAGGGTAAGGTAGTGGTTCCTGGTAAACTTCTCGACCTCCTGATTCCCGTTGGGGGTGACTCTCTGGCTGGCTGCTGCCGGAGAAATGGTGCCGGTCCCGCTGCGCAGCTGGTTCTGGTCCAGAAAGTCGTAGCGCATTTCTAACTTCAACCCGGGTTTGTACGAGTATTCCAGGCTTTGCCAGTCGGCACTTAAGGAACAACCGCAGCTGGCACACGCCATGGCTTCTGCCGAAGAAAAGATGCCGATTGCCGCGGCCAGGCTGAAAACTGTCAAGGTAGTACGTATGTGGCTCATATAAATCTCCGATTTCATAGTATTTGATTGGTGAGTTGGATGTACGCCGAGGTTATTTCCCGGCGTAAGATTCAATGTTTTCCGGCAGCCCCAAACCCCGGTAGACGATAAGACCGGATTTGTCCAGGACGGCGCAGGCTGGCACGCCGGGGACCTGCATGGCTTTGGCTAGTGCGCCGTCCGGGTCGAGGGCCACCTGATAGTCAATGCCGTTCATGGAGATGAATCTCTTCGTCTTCCAGGCGCTCTCCCCCTCGTTGACCGCAATGACGGTGAAGCTGGAGTTAAGCTTCTTCAACTCGGCGATCTCGTCACGGCAGATCGTGCACCAGGAGGCCCAGAAGACCAGCAACACCGGTTTCTTCCCGAGATAGGCCGACAGGTGAGTCTTCTCGCCGGCGGGATTTTGCAGGATCAGGTCGGGGGCCTTAATCTTCTCGCCGGACAGCCCGGCGGCACCTGCCGAAGCTATCAGGAATATGCTCAGGGCAACCCCTGTAAAAACATTTCGGAATATCGTGCGAACGCGCATGATGAAAATTCTCCCTATAGGAACCAACAGCTGGCCTGATAGATGAAATAGATACCGCAGCAGGCCATCAGTATGGCCATCCCTTTTTCCACCCGGACGAGCCACGGACCTGACCGGGGCAACCGTGCGGACAATCCGGATGCCGAACCGATACAGACGAGAATGGCGCTCATGCCGCTGGCAAAGACGAACAGCAGCGACATCCCGAAAACAACATTCTGCCGCGAGGCGACGTAAAGCAGCAGTGTGCCCATAACTGGGGTGGTACAGGGGCTTAAGACCAGACCGGAGCAGAGCCCGAAGGAGAACGCACCGAGCAATCCACCCCCCTTGACAGATTTTGCGCCGGGGACAAATGAAGGCAGAGGCAGGGAGACGACCTTCAACATGGAAAGTACCATGGCTAAGAGTATGGCCCCGACGGCAAAATTGGTAAAAGGATTGGCCGACACCAGCCCGAAAATTTTGCCACTTAGGGCAGCCGCTCCCCCCAGTATGGCGTAGACCGCTGCGATGCCGCAGGCGAAGGCGAGACTGAGAAGCAATCCGTATTTCCTGGTGCTAGCCGCCCGGCTACCGATGAAGGCAACCGTCACCGGGATGAGCGGATAGGTGCAAGGAGTCAGGCTGGCCAGCACCCCGCCGGCGAAGGCGGCCGGGTATGCGAGCAGAGAACCTGCCTTAAGCGAATTTTCCAGGAAGTCCAAGGTAATCATAGTTCTACCCAATTTATTTACTACCCGGCCATCATAGCATAAGCCGCGTCTAGGGGGCACCCCAGGCCTGGGTGCGCTAAAAGCACGCAGTGCAAGTTGCCCACAGGGTTCCGGTCCTCAGCGAAGCGACGCACCAGAGTCTGGTTGATGCCGGGTACACGGATAGTGCCTGCTTCCAGACCTAAGCAATCTGGAGGCTAACCGTCAAAGGCGGAGCAGCACGGCTTGTTGTCAGCAGGTAAAAACGATGTGGGGCGGCAGGTCGGGAGGATCACCCAGACGGGTCAACATACGAGAGGGAAGATTGTGAAGTTCAGTGGATGTGATCCGGCATTTTAACCCCGTGTCGAAAACAAAGGGAAGGGACTCGCTCTTGGGGAGGTTTAAGAACGCAAGCGCTTTGCCGGAGCCGCAGGGGCAATCACGTCCGGTCAGCGTAACCTTGCAGGATTTCACTTTTTTGCAGCAGTCGGCAACACCCGCCGCCGAATCGGCTTCCTGTTTCTGCTGCTTCTGGCAGCAGCAACAGGTGTGGTTGGCACGTCGCTCAGGGGAACAGCGGCAAACAGTCCCATTGCCGGCACACTCCCCGGTCGCGGCATGGGCAAGGCTCTCGCCGCGCAGAACGACGGGCGCGAGCGGACTCATTGCGATAAGAAGATATACCGCCGTAAGGAACAGGGCGCTGAAATAGCGAGGTGATGGGTGTCCAGATTTTTTCACCGTACTATGGTGCCCCCTCTGAGCATCTTGCATACCTGCTGATCCAGTCATAACATCTCACAATACATGCTTTCGACAAAGTAAAAGTTGGACAAATGCAAAAAAATTGGCACCCCTGCTGAGTGAGGCAATGCGCTCTGACCCTGCATAGGTACGGGCTTTCGAGATGTTTTGCTCCAATTCCTGGGGGAATAACCGCAAGATGCATGCCGCATAATTCGGCGTGATTACAGCTCAAAAACTGGACCGATCTGGGCTGCGGCATTTGGAATAAATTGGTCGGCAATGACATCGGAAGACAAAGCGTTGTATGAACGGCCACTCCCCCTTTGTCCGCTTACGGATGCGAACAAAGGGGGAGCGGAATCAGTGATGAACGCAGAAGATTACTTGACCGCTTCGACAGTCAGGAACTGGCTGCCGCCGGTGGTGAACACCTTGCCGGTGATCTCAACGCTGCGGCCGACCTTTTCAACGACCGTTTTGGGGAGAGACGTCGTCGGTTTTTTGGGGATCAGCACGTAAACCTTGTCGGTTCCGGTTTCCAGCAGCCCGGCCGGGCTCCCCTTCTTGATGCAGCCTTGGGAGCACTGACGGTGCCCTTCTCCCTTAGCGCCGGATATAGCATAGCAACTGGTGTCGATGATTTCACCCTTGATCTGTACGGAATCGACCGCAAAAGCCGAACCCGCTGTCATAAAAATACCCGCAACGACTGTGGCAAACAGCTTGTTAATCATGTTAGCCTCCCATTTTTTATCAAATTTGCCAGCACATGATGCCCATAAAGTATACCTCGTATGGCGCGGCAGCAATAGTCACTGTTTCGTTATTACCTGTGATACAGGGTAACCGTTCATAGTTCCCAGCCGGCCATAACCTGCAACCGTGGTCCCCGTCATGCAGGAGGTCATCATCATGCCACCCACTGTGCAGTCTGCGTATGCCAGCTTGTCAATCTGGGCCTGTGCCAGCGGCGTGGTCGGATCGTCGGTGTTGATGAATGTCATGGCATAGGCGTTGTGGTTGTTGGGGGTGCCCGCAGTCAGTCCGAAATAATGCGTACCTCCTGGTGCGAATCCCCCACCATCGAAGGTGTCGGTTGTCGATAACGCGAAGGTAGTTACCAACTGACCATTTTCGCCACCCAACGTAACTGGTACCGAGGAGAGCTGGCTAGTGAGAGGGACGGTAGTCATCGGGCTGGCGTACACGCCCCCCACCTTGGTCATGGACTCGGTCAGCGACCCGGTCAGATTTGCTACCGTCTTGTTGACGGAGTCATAGGTGAAGGTACCGGTGAAAATGGTGTTGTTCGGCTGAGTCATGGGTTCCTGGAAGGTTTCCACGATGTTGTAGTTGCTCACGTTGGTGACCATCGCCGCCGCACTGCTTCCCGCGCCGCTGTTGGCAACCACGCTGAAGGTGTAAGCCGTGCCGGCGGTAAGCCCAGTTACCGTTATCGGCGAGGCCGCCCCGGTCGCGGTGATCCCCCCGGGATTGGCGGTCACGGTATAGCCGGTTATGGAACCGCTACCGCTGGAGGCGGGAGCGGTGAAACTTACCATGGCCGTGGTGCCGGTGGTTGCCCCCGCGGCGACCTTCAAAGCGGTGGGCGCACCGGGCGCCGTGGCGCTGCTGCCTCCGCCGCCGCAGGCGGTGAGGGAGATGCCAAGCAACAGGGTCAGGGATGTTTTGACAGTTTTCATTTTTTACTCTCCTTTTCAATGTTAACGTTGAACTCCAAATAGCCGCCCAGTGACATCACCGAGACAGTGCCTCTTACAAAGCTATGGTTTGGTAATGATTTGCGAGACCGGGTACCCACTCATCGTCCCTACCGTTCCATATCCGGCCAGCGTCGTACCGGTCATGCAGGTCCCCCCCATCATGCCTCCCGCGGTGCAGTCTGCGTAGGCCAGGCTGTCTATCTGGGCCTGGGTCAGGGGAGCCGTGGGATCGCTCGAGTTGACGAATATCCTGGCGTAGGCGTTTCCCACCCCGCCAGCGCCTGGGCTCGGTGCACTGGGGAAACCGTAGTAGAGCCCCATTCCGGTTCCCGGTGACCAGCCGTCGGTGCCGTGATACACCGGGTTGTTGGAAAGTGTGTTGGTGCTGTTGAGCAGGAAGGTGGTCACCAGCAGACCGTTCGCGCCGCCCAGCGTGGCAGGGACCGAGGAGAGCTGATTGCCGAGCGTCAGCCAGGTCATGGTGTCGTTCGGGTAGGCGCTCGCACCGCCGGTCATGGTTTCGCTCAGGACGCCGTGCAGGTTCGACACGGTGCCGGCCGTCGCATCGAAGTCGAATGACCCGATGAACATGGTGTTTTTGGGCTGGGTGTCCGGCTCGGAGAAGGTCTCCGTGACCTGGTAGGTCGTTACGACGTCGGAGAACGCTGATGGGGCACCATCGCCGAGGGCGTTGGAGGCGACCGCAGCGAAGGCATACCCCGCGCAGCCGGACGGACAGGTGACGGCTATCGGCGAATCTGTGCCGGTCGCCGAGATTCCAGTGGGCCGGGAAATCACCGTATAACCGGTGATGGGACTGCCGCCGCTGTCGGTCGCACCGATTGTTACGCTCACCGTATTGGCGCCGCTCCCCGCCGTGGCGCTGACCCCGGTCGGCGCCACAGGGACGGTGACCCTCGATGGAGCGGAGACCGACAAAGTCTGGGTCGCTTGGGGCGCCGGGTTGAAGTTGGCGTTTCCTGCCTGATCTGCGGCGACCGTGCACACCCCCGTCGTTAGATCCGTCACCAATCCGATTTTGGCGTCGACGCTGCATACGGCCGGGGTGCGGCTGCTGAAGGTGACCGGCAGCCCGGAACTGGCCGTAGCCGAGACGCTGGCGGTACCTCCCAGTGAGAGCGGGGGGGCAGCGCCAAAACCTATGCTCTGGCCAGGATTGACCAGAACCGGAAGGGTTTGGGTCACCTGCGGGGCGGGGGCGAAGTGGGTGTTCCCGGATTGATGGGCTGCAATGACGCAGTTCCCCACTGCATGTGCGGTGACGACACCGGTGCCGCCGTCTACCGAGCAGACGGCGGGGGTGATGCTGCTGTAGCTGACGGCGAGGCCGGAGCTGGCCGCCGCGGAGACCGTCGCCCCGCCCCCCTGCGGGAGCTGTGGTGCGGCGCTGAAACCGATGCTCTGGGGACGCGCCTCGATTGCAGGGCCGTCGCCACTGCAGCCCCCCAAAGACGCCAAAACCAGCGTGGCAAGTACGATGGCGAGCCCCTGTTTCTCAAAAATGTCTTGGATTGTTCGCATGTTGATTCCTTTGCTGTTTGACCTCAAAAGTGCATGTTCAGCGCGACATTGATGGAGCGTCCCATTCCCGGAACGGGAACGCCCCAGGGGATGCCGTTGGTGGTCATTGAAGCACCCTGCCCGACGTACGCGCCCCCCAACGGCAGCGAGTAGAACTTGTTGAGGAGATTCTCGATGCCGATATCGAGTCGGGCGTATTTCCACTGGTAGCTGCTGCGCAGGTTGAACAGGGTGTAGCCGCCGGTTTGCACCTCGTTTCTGACCTGTGACACCTCGTTTTTGGCCGCCACCAGTTTGACCTCGGCGGTGCTGGTCACCCCTCCCAGGCGGTGCACCAGTGCAAGCTTACCGTTGAGCGGCATGATGTTGTAGAGGTTGTCACCCGTGGTCAGGTTCTCCCCCCGGACGTAGTTCAGCGCGCCGCTGCCGGTGAAACTGCCGTAATCGCGGCTGTCGCTCAGAAGCATGTCGCCGGAGAGGTCAAGGCCGTAGAGCTGGGCGGATTGATTCACGTACTGCAGCAGCACAAAGCCTGTGGTGGTGCTCAGGTTTGCGGCGGAGCACTGGCCGAGGTCGCAGCGCCGCGCATCTATGTAATCCTCGACGTAGGTGTAGTAGGCTGTCGCCTTCACGCTCCACTGCGACTTTCCGGCGTCGTGCCAGTCGCCGGTGGCGCTGACGGTGTCGGCCACCTCGGGCTTCAGGTCCACCTTGCCGAGGTAGCCGTTGCCGTCCCCGGCGAAGTTGTTCATCAGCGCCGCCATCGGATTGGTAGACCAGGGGTAGCGCTGGTAGAGGTTCGGCGAGCGGGATTTCCTCGCGTACCCCGCCTCATAGCTCTGAGTCGCACCGGGTGTGTAGCGCGCCAGGGCAGTCAGGTCCCAGTTGTAATCGGCATGCTCGCGGTTCATCGCATTGAAGGCGGCCGCATCGTTCCCCCAGAGACCGGCCAGGCCGTTGTCGTATCCCTGCACAGGGCCCGCGTTGGTCAGGACGGTATCGCTGCGCACTCCCAGTTGACTGACCCATTCCGGGCTCCAGTGTGCTTCCCATTCGAGGAAGGCATCGATTTTGTCGCGCTGGCCGTAGTCGACATTCCAGAACGCGTTGGGCCCCATGGAACCACCGACCGGTGGCCACCAGTCGTAAAGGGTGTAATTTTGGTACTCGGCCCCCACCCGTAGGGTGTCTCTTTCGGATAGCATGACGTCCCCCCGGATCTCGGCATCCCAGGTTTTCGCCTTGGTGTCCATAGGCATGCCGGAGCCGTAGAAGTAACGATCCGGACCCAGGTCCATTTTATGCCGGGTGTCCTGGTGGCTGAGGTGCGCCTGCAGGTCGCCCCACTGAAAGAGCCCCGTGTAGCGCAGGTTGATCGTCGTGTTGTCGTTGTCGGTCAGGTCCATGCGTTGGTTCGGGAACCCCTCGAAACCGACTTTCTGCTGGCTCAGGTTCAGCTGGAGCAGGTGTCCCTCGTGCCGCAATGCCAGCCCGAGCTCCCGGTTGGTCGCCCCGTGGTACGCGGTGGAGCCGACGCTATCTCCGGGAATAAGCGGGCCGCCTTCGCGTCCCTGGGTGACGGGCTTGAAGCCTTTTCCGGCCAGGTAATCGTCCGACTGCGAGTCGGACTCGCTATAGGAAAGGTTCGCCCAGCTTCCCGCCAGGGTGGCCCCGAAGTTGTAGCCGTAGGCGTTGCCGTTACTGCGGAAAAAGGAGCCGGCCTCTCCCTTGACCAGGAGGTTCTCCCCGGTACGGGCAAATTCGGGGGGTGCGGATTCAACCTGGATCGAGCCGCCGATGCTATCCCCGCCGACGCTGACCGGAGTGATCCCGGCAAAAACCCGGACACCGGCGACCTTGGTCGGGTCGATATAGGAAAGCGCCGAGTTCATGTGGTTCGGGCAAGCGGGGGTCAGCTCCACGCCGTCCACCTGGATGCGCACCCGGTCGTCCGCCAGGCCATGAATGGCTGGAAGGCTTGAGATCCCCCCCGCACCGTAGAGGCTCACGCCGGGAACGCCGTCCAGCAGTTGCGCTGCATCGCTGGAGACAGAGCGGCGGGAATCGAGCGCCTGCTCCTTGATCTGATTGCCGGAGAAAGGCTGGGCCTCCTCCCGGGCGTCTCCGGACACCGTGATTTCGGAAAGCTCCTGCACCTTCTCGGCGCGGGCGGCGGTTGTCAAAAGCAGGAGCAAAGCGGCGGCAGCCGCGGCAGTTCTTTTCATATCAGCGTCCTTTGAGAGCGAAATTGAACGGTTGCAGCGCATAGGAACGAACCGCGACGCCGTTGCGCCTGGCCGGTGTGCAGCGCCAGGATTGCACCGCACTGACTGCGGCCTGGTCGAGACGCGGAAAGCCGGAACCGGTCTTGACGGTAACCCGGGCCACCCGGCCATGTTCATCCAGTTCAACCAGCAGCACGGTTTTCCCCTGCTCCCCGAGCCGTGCGGACAGCCTCGGATAGGCGGGTGGCGTACGGTCCGTGCAGCTCACCGAAAGCTCGTCCGCCTGGAGTACCGGCTGTGCCAGTTGTACTGCCGGCAGGGGGGTGCTGACGGGCCCGGAGGATGCGGGCGAGTCGACTGTCGCCCGAGCCTGGGGCGCCTTTACTGCCGGGGCAGGCGGCGTGTCCGGTCCGGTCGGCGCATTGACTGCTGCCGTACTGCTCAAGGGGCGCGGGACAACCGGTGCGACCTGCTTCATCGGCTCCTGCCTGACCGGGGCAGGTTGCGGCGCGGCCGGTGCTGCCTGCCTCGCAGCTTCCCGTACGACCGGTATCCGTTTGGGCGCAACCGGCTCGGCATGCCTGGTCGCTTTGTCAACCTTGGCCGGTTGGGCGAGATCGACAAGGCTGACAAACACGGCTGGGGCCTCGGACCGTGGCGGAGCGAACTGGAATTGCCATGCCCCGTAGAGAGCAAGGCAATGCAGCGCGAACGCAGCGGCAAAGCCCGCAACCTTATCGTGGTTAACGTGTACGGCTGCTCCAGAATTCATAGATCCCTGCCTGTAGTGTTGGTTTCTTAAAGGGGCATTGCATTCACACGCCCCCGAAAAAAACGGAAACAAAAAAAGCCGAGAGCCGCCCTGTGATTGTCACTGGCTTGCATATCGGCTGGCTTGCTGGCTGACTCTCGCGTGCGATCGTCGGCTTGCTGGCTTGCTGTCAGGTTGTGGTGTTGCTACTTAAACTGTGCTCGCTTCTGTCCCCTCCGAAGTGAATCCCTCGGCAAATAGTGGTTTCTGGAGCAGCAATTTGTCACCCTTGGTGAGCACGAGCACGTAAGCTTTGTCGTCGTACCTGATCATGAGTGGCAGGTCGGTTTTGGAAAGGCGAAGAAATTGCCGTTTACCGTTATCGGTCATCGGGCTATCTGTGCAGTTGCCCATGGGTTGAGACTCCTTTTGATCGCGATGTCTTCTCGGCACTCTGCATGAAACTTCCTTTTCACGCAGCCAGTGCTTTCGGGTGTCTCGTGGTGATTGTTCTACCCTGGCGGGATGGCAGCTTGGCCACATGATGTTCCATCGCCAGGTAAAGGGAATGCAGGCATTCCCGGTTTGTGGAAATTACTCGGCTCTCGGAGCCGGGTAATAACGGTCCGCCATACATCGACAGGGCTGTCTTAAAATATCTTGCTGCACCTGCAAGGTCACCGGCAGCAAGATGCTGTAGCCCCTGGACGCTGATCTGGTAGAAGCTCCGGGCGTCCACCCGTATGAGGGAGTCGTTATACGTCAGTCCACCGTCTTTTTCGATAATGGGCCTTATTCCGAATTCCATCATGAAGTTGGTGTTCAACTTCATGACGAGCTCTACAAGCCTGGCTTCGGGCCGCTCCGACGGGGAAACTCGCCAAAGCAGCCGGCACAGTCGGTCCCGGCTGACCGGATCCCCCTGCGGGGAGAGGAGATTGCAGAGCAACTCTCTCGCCTCCGGCTCGGGCGAAAATGCCCTCACCAGCGGTTTACCCGCCTGCAGAATACAGAATTGGCCCAGAACACGGATCTCCACCGAGGTTTCGGTTGTATTCATGGGTTTTCTCCTTGAATAGTGGTACGCGCTATTCGTGGCCCATGAGCACCCGTCCGATGTCCAAGCACATAAGGTGCAGGTTGCAAACCCCGCTGTGGTGGCCTCTTTATGGGGACGACCAGGACGTAACCCGACCGAGAAGAGGCAGGCAATACCTGTCCCTACACGCCAGGCGCAGGCCAAGACATCCCCGAAAGCACCAACTGCACCTGTAACGGATGCACAAGGGGGTGAGACTGCAGGTGTCAGGAGTAAATGGAGAGTCTGGGAGGGGGGTCGGGCGGATCAGTATATCTGCTCAGGAAACTCAGACGCATGGAGAGATACTGTCCCGTGAAGGTTGGGACTGAAGCGACATGGAGGAGGTACGGCTTAAGGAATTTGAGATTCTCCACCGAGACGGGGGAGTAGTTGGGATCACAGCCGCAGGGAATGGAGCTGACTGCCGGTTTCGAACGATCCAGGTCGTCGGCAGCGTCGGAATGCCCTTCCATGGAACAGGACTTCATGGAGCAGCAGGATCGCTTCTCCGAAGAGAAAGCATTCATGCGTTTATTCTGGTAGCAGCAACAGGTGCGCGAGGCGATCCTTTCGGGAGAGCAGCCGCACTTCACGTGGTCGCCACAGCAGTGACCGACAGCAACCGCATGGTGAAGGGAGCGCGCAAGACCGGGAGCCACCGCGGAAAACTGCACCAGCAGCAGTACCGCGAGTTGCAACACTGCTCCGAATTTTCCAAGGCTCTTTAGTCGCACGGTTTATTCCAGAAATCCCCGAGTGTTTTTCTGCCAACATGCTAATGTAAACACTCTTATCTGTCAACCAGTAAAAGGACAGTCAATGACACACAGGATCCCATCCAATCCAGCGGCATCTGTTACTCTTTGGAGAAAAAAACACATCAAGTGCCAATTTTTTTGCACCCAGGCCAAAAGGCACTGATCCCTTAAATCCCGCGTCAACACTCAATTAACGACGCTTCACTAGCCGAGGGGATACTAGAAACCAGCAAAATACGTGCCGGTGCATCTGGCAACAAGGGTTATCTCGACCAAATGGACTATCGGATATAGCTGTCAGGGTCCTCTGGTAGCTTGTACCCGCGGTAGACGATTATGCCCGACCTGCCGATTATGACGCAATATGGCATGCCCGGAACCCCGAATTCCTTTGCGACATTGCTCACCGGGTCCACGACGACCTGGTAGCCAACCTTGTATGCTTTCAGAAACGCCGCTATCTGCTGAGGGGTGTCCCCTTCGTTAACCGCAAGGACCTTGACGTCGGGGTTGGCATCGAGGCGGTTGATGCGAGGGGCTTCGGCGCGGCAGATCGGGCACCAGGCGGCCCAGAAAACCACGACAACGGCCTTGTGCGTGATGTAGGGGATGAGGGAAACCTGCTCTCCCGATAAAGCCCTGATGTCAAGATCACCAAGCTGCTTCTGCTCAGCTGCCGAAGAGGGAACGGGCGCAGCAGATGCCTCAGAATGGGCACAGGTTAAGGTAGCCAGGGAGGTCATGACGACGATGATTTTTTTGGCGAAGCGGAAATTCATTTATGCCTCCATCTGCCACATGGGGACTGCCTGCCTATGTGTAACTGATAGCTGTTGCTGTAGGCCTTTAATTCCACAAGCCCGTCGCAATCGGACGTGGTTGTGTACCAAGCCATCGAGAACCTAACGATACCCTGAACTCGCCGACTCATAGTCACGCTCTATAGCCCAGACTATAGTAAATATCCACGCCCAAAGGACGTGGCTTTAGCTTCTGCCCCCTAGAAGGGGGCTGCGCACCATTGTACTAATTTCGTGGCAGCAGTAAGGCCTCGCATTGGTCGAACCCATACGTTGAACCTTTCCTGATTTTCAACAGAAAACGTGTTTAGCAGCAAAAACCATTATTCAGGCAGAGCCATTTGTCTCTGACCACGTCCACAGGACGTGGGTTGTTAAGGCATACTCAATGGACTGCAGCCTTCCAGACCGCCTCGAATCCGGCTAAGTGCCCACCTTTCGACTTGATAAACGCCTCGGCGCGCTTTCTTTCTGCAAACGCAGACTTCGCGATATTGCTCATAATGCCCGGTTCCCTGCCGCCGATGACCCAGAAGGCTTTCTTGGCATCGATCAACTCCCGGGTATCGTGGTCGCCAACCTGCAATAACTCTACCTTGAGGGACCTTTTCGTGTCCGCATCCTTACGCGCGCAGTGGATGCTGCAGGTTCCGACAACGCTCTTGTTGTTGTAGGTGATGAGTACCCGGCTTGAAGCAAGCGAGATACGGTCCATGCCGCATACGTCGCAATTTGCAGGTTTCTCCACTGCGGGCGCTGCGGCAAGTGCGGTCCCAACTAACAACATTCCAAGAATAAGGAATATTACCTGCAAGTGTGTACGGTTCATAGTGTCCCCCTCCGGTCATTTCAGTGCCTAAAGTACGCGTACCCCTCCCGGGTCTGGAGCCGGATGATTTCGTTAACGGCACCAGGCACCACCGTGGCCTGCGGGACAACGGCGTCAGCAGTCAGTTTGTGTGACTTCAAGGTGTTGTTGCACACCTTGAAATGGACACCCTTGTCCGCCAGAGCCTTCAACTGGTTGGCATAGAGTTTACCCTCGGCGTCCTTGGCCCCCTTCAGCATGAAGTCTACCCCCCCGGCGTAGCCAACCACCGCCACCTCGGCCGCAGGTTCCGCTATCAGGTAGTTAGTGACGAAGCGCAGGATGGTCGAGGCATCGGCAGCTTGGTTGATCTGGAACACCACCTTGGGAACTGCGGTAAGCCCGACTAGATTTCCGGATTTCCCGACAGGCACAGCTGGGGCAACTGAGAATTGTGCCTGAGAATCGCTCTCAGGTCCACACTTTGTGGCATCAGTGGTCGACCCTGGTGAGCAATCCAGGGGGTCTGAACTGGCAAAAGCAGAGGCACCTAAAGCAAGTGCAACCAGAAGGACTAGAACGGAAATCGGATTGCGGGTCATTTTGGTTCTCCTTTACAGGCTTAATGGTCAAATGCTGCCATTGGGGGGAAATGCCTCGCATAAATGGTTAGCCACGCAATAAGCATTCGCACACCGAATTGTATCATACTTCAACCAGTACCAAAGAGGAGTACCACAGAGCCTACTATCACGGCACGCAATCCTTCAAAAGCCTCAGATGACTTTGAGGCTTTTTCTTTTCTTTCCTTTGTTGCTCCCCACGGCCACCGATGCTTAGAATGACTCGAAATCGGAATCAAGCTTGCGATTATCCATCCTCAGTACGGCGCCACTAACCTTGGAAGGAGGGGTAGCAAGCCCCTTAACGGGAGCGGTCCTTGCCGTGGCATAGCTTAGTTGCCGGACCGTCGCCTTGGGAATCCTGGCAATTTTCACCGTGGCACGATCCTCCGTTTTGAAGAAGCCGATGCTCCCCTGCAACTGCTCGGACTGGGACGCCAGTTCCTCGGCGGTGGACGACATTTCCTCTGAGGCACCCGCATTTTGCTGGATTACCTGATCGAGTTGCTGAATCGCCTTGTTGATCTGCTCGGCGCCAGCATCCTGTTCTCTACTGGAGGCGCTGATCTCCTCAACCAGTTCGGCAGTTTTCTGTATATCCGGCACCATTCGCGTCAGTAATTCGCCGGCCTTAACCGCAATGTCCACGCTGTTGGAAGATAATTCCGAGATTTCAGCAGCTGCGATCTGGCTGCGTTCGGCAAGCTTTCTTACCTCGCTAGCCACCACCGCGAACCCTTTGCCATGTTCCCCAGCCCGAGCTGCCTCGATTGCCGCATTGAGTGCCAGCAGGTTGGTCTGCCGGGCGATCTCTTCTATGATATTGATCTTGCCGGCGATCTCTTTCATGGCCAGCACCGTCTGCTGCACTGCCATCCCCCCCTCCCTGGCATCCGAGGCCGACTTGCTGGCAATTTTCTCGGTCTGGGTGGCATTGTCGGCGTTCCGCCGGATATTCGCACCCATCTGCTCCATACTGGAAGAGACTTCCTCTGCCGCGGCGGCCTGTTCACTAGCCCCCTGGGACATCTCTTCGGAACTTGAGGAAAGCTGCTGGCTACCAGAGGCGACATTGTCGGTAGCTGATTTGACCTCGCCGACGATCTCACGCAGTTTTTCCACCATGTCGTTCATGGCCGCTGCAAGCATTCCGACCTCATCCCGCTGATCCAGATTGATTTTCTGTGTCAGGTCACCACCGGCGACTGCAACGGCGAAATCAACCCCTTTTCTCAGCGGAGCGCTGATGATCCGGGAGATGAAAATGCCCAGGCCTAGCGCCAGGAGCGACCCGGCGATTACCAATATAATAGTGAATTGTATGGCGGCCTTGGCAATTTCAGTGTTGATCTCGTTCTTCTTCTTGGCGTCAGCTATCTTCAGGTCAGAGAGTTTCTGGATGGCATCGTCCACAGCCTTGGCCACCTGAGCGCTATTCGGGTCGCGCAAGGTGTTGAGGGCTTCATCCATTTTCCCCGCGAGGACAAGCCGGGAGATTTCCTTCCAGATGGGATCGAAATTGTTCAAGGCCGTCTGAGTGTCGCCAACGATCTTTTTAATCTCAGCGGATTTGGAGTGTTCATCAACCAGTTTCAGGGCGTCGTCCACCTGTTTGTCGAATTCCTTGATCCTTTCCAGATGCTTGTTCTTATCATCGATGGTGCGGTCGAGGAGAAGATCCCTTAAAGCCACCCGCTGCATCTGGAAATTGGTAGATACGTCGAGCAGGTCACCCAGCGGTTTGGTGTTCATCTCGTACATGGCCTCTCCAGCCGCTTCCAGGGTGCCCAGTTTCGTTACACTGACATAGCCGATAACTCCGGCAATCAAGGCCACAAGGATGAAACCGGATAACAGCTTTGCCGAAACACGCATGTCGTAATACCATTTCATGATCGTCCCCCCTTTATATATTCTTCAACTAACGTTATCGGGGTCATTGACCGTAGACTTTAGCAAATAAAATACAAAAGGGTATATCTTCCACGATCAACTGTGACAAAAGTCGAATTTAATGGCTTATCGTATCGTTTGTAATTAAAACTGACACAACTATGCGAGACCTTGTTGCACGCCTTGCCAATTAATCCACAAAATAAGTAGATTAATGACAGAGAGCATGATTATTGGAGCCGAAAGCTTGAGAAAAGTATCGGCCAACTGGCCAGCAGTGTAAAGACGCCGAACCCCCAAAGTGTCATCACAGTCAGTGACCTCTGAATCCGGGGCAGTATCCCGACGAGGCTGGCGATGCCACGAAACGGCATCAGTACCCCGACCCCGATCCCGGCTACTCCGCCTGCCAGTAGCGAACCGTACAGCGGATAGCCGATAAAGTAGTAATCCTGCTCGAGTATGCAAAATGGACAGTGATGGGACGGCATCTGGTAAATGAACAAAGAGATGAATGAGACGACCGAAACCAGTGACACCAGGAAGCTGGCACCACTCAGCAGGGCAAAAAGGTACCCTCCCCTCCCCTTTCTACTGAAGTACAGACCGCTAACCATGGTGCACAAGATTGAGAGGTAGAAGATGGCCATCATCGGCCGGGCAGGAGCCGTTACCAGGTCGGTCATCAGACTTCGATTCACCGGACTGAACAGGCTGCCGCAGCAGGAAGTGATGATATCAGGGCGCATGAATGAGAAGTACAGGCACTGGGCAACCGTCTCAGCGAGTATAACTGGCGCGATTAACAGCAGCAGCGAGTATTTGCGCCGGATCAGGGGATAATCATACCCCTGGCTGTCTGCGTGGTTCAGTATCAGCCAGAGCCCTGCTCCCAAAAAATTGACCAGCTTCAGGAGCAGGGTGGGATAGCCCCAACTGTTCACAGAGAGTGAGCCCACAGCGCACATGGCTCCCACAAAGAGTGGGGCGATGTCGTCCGCAGTGAAGATGAACAGGAAAAGCGAGGCGACCTGCAGAACCAGGAAATAGGCGAGGATGGTGGAGACCAGGTAGGTGCGGCGCTCCAGGTCAAGCTGCAGCTCGCTTCCGCTGGTGATGTCCCAGCGGCGCAGGATGACCGCTCCCCAATACGCCGAGTAGAGCACCATGGCGCTGATCAGTAGCGACGACACGGTCAGGGCGAGGATTGCCGGTTGCAGGATCACTGTGCAGCTCCCGAAACCACCCGCCCGTCGCGCATCTCGATGATTCCGGTCGCCAGTTCCGACTCGCAGACCAATGGATCGTGGCTCGCCATGACGATGGTCTTTCCGGCCACGTGCAGACCCGCCATGATCTCCAGGAACTCGCGGGAGAGCTTGGTATCCAGGTGCGCCGTCGGCTCGTCGGCGATGATGTATTCCGGGTCGTTGATCAGCGCCCGGGCAATGGCGACCCGCTGGGCCTCCCCGCCCGAGAGCCATTCCACCCGCGCCTGGGCGCGGTGGGCGAGGCTGAAGCGCTCCAGGATGTCGAGCGCACGATCGCGCAGCTCGCCAAACGGCTCGCCATCGGGATAGGCGGGGAGCATGACGTTCTCCAGGGCGCTCACCCCCCGGATCAGGTTGAACTGCTGGAAGATGAAACCGAAGGTGCGGCGCCGGATCTGGGTCAGGAAGCGCTCCGGGAGGCTGGTGATCTCGCAGTCGTCCAGGTAAATCCGGCCGGAACTGGGGCGCGCCATGCACCCCATGAGCCCCAGGAGCGTGGTCTTGCCGGAGCCGCTCGGCCCCTTGAGAACGGTTACCTCGCGCGGGCGGATGATAGCGGACACCCCGCTTAGCGCGGTGAACTCGTTGTGCCGGCCGCTGTTGAAGGTCTTGGTGACCTCGGTTACTCGAATCATGTGGCCTCCTTAGCGCATGACCGCGTCGGGGTCAATGGTGGCAGCCCGCCAGGACGGCACGATGGTGGACAGGGTGTACGGGACGACAGTCAGGAACATGAGCACCACGACGTGGCTTCCCCGGATAAATGGCGCCAGGTGGAAGGATGGGTAGAGGGTGGACCACCCCTTCAAGGCCGGCAGGAAGAGCAGGCTGTCCCCGAGGAAGACGTGCAGATAAGCGAGCACCAGCCCGAGCAGGGACGCGGTGAGCGAGACGGCGATCCCCTCCCAGAACTTCATGAAGAGGATGTCCCCGGTCTCCCAGCCGATCGCCTTCAGGATGCCGATCTCCTTGCGCTCCTCCGCGGAAAGTCCGGTCGCCTTGTCCCAGGCGAAGATGATGAAGGCGAGCACCGCTGCGGAGTAGACCACCAGCACCATACCGGAGCGCCAGTTGAAGACCGCGTCATAGGTGCGAAGGATCTCGGAGCGAACGATGGGACGCGTGTCGGGCAGAAGTTTGACGATCTTTTCGGCGATGGTGCTGTATTCCCGGGGGTTGCGCACCTTCAGGACCAGATCGGAAGTCTGGTCGGCGGGGATGCCGGATAGGGCCCGGTAGTCGGGCTCGGAGATGAGGATCAGGTCCGCCGAGGCGAGCTGGGACTCCGGGTGCAGGACGCTTGCCACCTGGAAACTGAGCGGTTTACCGTCAAAGCCGGTGAACCCCAGGATGTCCCCCCGGTATGCTTCGCGCAGCCGGGAGATGCCACTGCCGATGGAAATGCTTCCCGGCATCGGAGCATCCTCGCCCGGCACCACCAGGGTATAGTTGGCCATCGAGTTGCCGTCATAGTAATACCCCCAGAGTCTCGGCCTGACGGAGGCGACTCCCCTGATCTCCCTGATCTTCGCGGCATAGGAAAGCGGTATGGTCTGGTAGCGCCCGGTCATGGTGCGCTGCACGATGATCTCCGGAGCGTCCTTCAACACCTGCGCCGCTTGGCGTTTCAGGGCGTCGGTGAAAAGGATGACCGAGGCGAGCACGAAGATGATGAGGGTGTACACGAAAAGCAGGGAAGAGTTCTTGCCGGCCCGACGCAACAGGGACGCCAGCGTGAAGTCGATGATGTGTCGCTGGCGTTCAATGGAATGAAATCGTGCCATGGTGCGTCCTCAGATGTTCAGGGGGGCCGGCCAGCGAGCCGGAGGGGAAATGCTCCAGCGACATCGGGTCGTCCTGAAACGGGGTGTGCCTGTCGGCAAGCGCCAGGTGCCGGGTGTAGCTCGCCTCGGTAAAGAGGCAGAGGTCGGTCAGTTCCAGCCGTTTCACCAAAGCCGCCGTGCGCTCGATCTCCGGTTGCAGGGCGGTCCACCGCAACTCTCCGTCGGCCAGGATCAGGAGCCAGGCCAGGGACAAAATCCCAATACAGGCGAAGAAGGCGGTGGAGGCGCGTAGGACCATTACCTGAGCCCTTTGAGAAGTTCGCGGGTCACTTCGCGGAAACGATGAATCGATGTTCCCTTGTGGTCTTTCAGAAACTCCCGGGCATCGGTCTCCTTGGCAAAAGGGATAAACTCCTTCCCCATCGGCCCGAAGACGTCGCTGCCGGCGACATACCAGGCGGAGAGACCGTCGACCGGACTAAGGGAGTAAAAGTCGTTCACGAAGATTGCCGCAACTTCCGACCGTTTCCTCCCTGGAGCATAGTGTGACAGATCCAGGTGGTAGGTGAACAGGTCCTTGGTCCCGTCGAAGAAAACAGTTTTGCCGTCGGAGAACCTGATCTGGGCCGTGAAGTCCGGGTATTTTGCGACGAACATGCCGCAGACGGGACACTTGTCGTGCGGCCCGGGTTTGGACGGTTTGAGGTCAGCCTGGCCCGCAAAGGCTGACACCGATACCAGGAGGACGAATAGTACTATCGCTAACAACTGCATACGTTTCATGCGTCTATCCCCTCTAGTAGGTCACAAATGGCGCTCGATGATCGACTGCAACTTGCGGGTGTCAACCATTCCGATCAATTTCTCTTTCAGAAGTCCGTCCTTACCGATGATGAACACTGTCGGCAACACCCTGATTCCCAATTGTTTTCTCCCCAGCGCCATGTCGGTATCGAGCAGAACCTGGTAGAACAACCGGTTATCCCTGAGAAACGCCTCGGGGACCGCGCGTGCCTGGCCCTCGTTGACAGTAACGAAGGCGAACGATTTTTTCTCCTGACGCGCGATGAATTCCTTCAAGGCAAGTAACTGTTCGGTACAGCCGCAGAGGTTATTCCAGAAATAAATAACCAATGTTTTTCCCTTAAGAGTATCCGTGGAAAATTCAGCTTTGCCGAGATTCGGCAACTTAAAGGCTGGAAACGGCTCCCCAACTTTGAGCGCCTTTGCTTCGACGGGGGGTACGGCAAGAAGGCTAAGCGCCAATAGGAGTACCGTCGCGGACCTAATGATCGCAAAGCCCGGTTTCACGGCGACACCTGCGGCAAGTAGAGACGGGTCGCGTCAGTCAGGAGCACCTCTTCCACATGACCGGATAGAGCGCCATTACCTATCCGCGCGTGAATGTGGAGCACGCTTTCACCTGGAGTAAACACTCCCTTGTGACAGCTGGAATAAAACCCAATCAGATCAGCCTCCCCACCCTCGATGGTGAAATGTACCTTGGCCATGTTGTGCAGCGCAGGGTTGTGGGGCAAGCCGTCGGTCTTATGGAGGATATGCAACTCGATCCGTCTGACGCCGCCGCTCAGCAGAAACGGCAGGGGTTGATCGGGGTCGATGCCGACCGTTCGGGCAACCTCGGGAATGTAGCGCTCCAGATCCTTCTCGGTCCTGACCGTTTCGGGAAGAGGGACTTCACGCCAGTTTTCTACCTGTGAATAAGCCAGGAAACAGGCACTGTGCCCGAACCCAGTCTCAACAATCACGCCGGTCGGAGTGACCTTTGAGATGGAGGTTTGGCTGTCTAGTATGGTTATTTCCCCTTTCAGTTCCTCCAGGGGGCCTACTGCATAGAGATGAGGCAGACCCTCCAGGGTCTTAAGTGTAATGTGTGCAGTCAGGTCGCCCGCCATGACATTCTTTTGGGCGCCGGACCACCTTACCTTCCAAGCAGGGTTTTGTTCTGCACTGTCGAACTCGATCGTACTCATACCAAGGCTCCTTGAGCTAATTGTCGCATCCTGACATAATCGTCCTCACCGTTTTCCTCCCGGAATGCCAGCCGCATCTCCACCAACTTCAGTAACTGGTCGGTCACAACAGCCAGCAGGGTTATGACAGAGGCTCCCGCAAAGATTCTTGTCACATTGTAACTTTCCTGGCTCTGCACCACCAGAAAGCCGAGACCGGAACTGGCCCCCATCATCTCGGAGGCGATCAGCATGATGTAGGCGTATCCCGCGGCAAGGCGCAGACCGGTGAAGATGGAGGCAGCAGCCGAAGGCAGCACCACGCTCAAGAACAGTCGAAAGCGTCCCAGCCCCAGGGAGCGGGCCGCCTTGACCAGGGCCGGGTCGACGTTGCGGATCCCGGCTATGGTGCTGAAGGTGATCGGCCAGATGCAGAGCCAGGCGATGATGAAAACCTTGGCCGTCTGCCCGATGCCGAGAAAGAATATGATGATGTGGGCGAGGATGACCGGATTTGCCTGGGCAAACAATTCCATCAGCGGTTCCGTGGCGGTCTGAATGCGGGGAAACCAGCCGCCCAAAAGGAGACCCAGGGGAAGACCGATCAGAAGCGCGGCAAGGAGCCCGCTCAGGGCCCGCACCAGGCTCACCATGGTGTGCTTCCCCAGTTCTCCGCTGGCAAAAAGTTCGAACATCGTCGAGAGCACCCCGGAAAGAGGGGGGATGAACAGCGGATCTACTACCCCCAGCCGGGGCAGGATTTCCCAGAGAAGTAAAAGCGCTCCCACCGCGAGAATTTTATAAAGCGTCAGTTGATGCCGTTCCATGACTGCCTCGAATTGGTTACTCGCCGACCGGTTGACCGAAATGGCGGGCGTGGCCGCCTGCCGGCATGACCTCGCCACCCTGGAGATTGGCCCGATACACCTCAACGCTGCCGGCAACTACGATCAGCGCCATTAGACCCGCGAGAGCTGCCGCAGCAAACCGGGGGGCGATCCACGGCTTGGTGTCCTGATGCGACCGGTCCCTGACCAGGCCCGGAATCGCTTCGCGCCAGTCGAAAAGTGTCCTTTCAGCGCACATGAGTCCCCGGTTCAAAAGGTATCCGAGCAGCACGATGAAGGTAGCTCCGGCGTAGATGCGGGGTATCTGGTAGTTCATGGCCGAGTTGTGCACCAGCCAGCCGAGCCCGGCACTTGCCCCCAGCATCTCTGCGGCCACCAGGATGTAAAAAGTGAGCCCCGCCCCGATCCTCACTCCGACCAGAATCAGCGGCAGGGATGCGGGGAGCAGAACCCGTACCAGCAGGTCGGTTTCGGAAATGCCGAAGGCGCGTGCCGACTTGATCTGCACCGGTTCTACGGTGCGCACCGCCGTTATGGTGTAAAAGACCACGGGCCAAAGGGATACCCACCCAACCACCGCAATTTTCGCTGTTTCACCGATGCCGAAAAAAAGAACAAATATCGGCAACAGCGAGAATGGGTTCACCTGGCTCAGCACCCGCAGTACCGGGTTCAACACCTCCGCTGCCAAGGGATAGCGCCAGCCAAGCAGTATACCGGCCGGGATGCCGATTGCTATCGCGGCAACCAGGCCTAACAGCCCGCGCCAGAGGCTTATCAGGAGATGGCTTACCAGCACCCCCTCGCGGAACAGTTCGCCGATGGAGCCGAGCACCGTCGATAACGGCGGCACAAAGTAAGGGTCGATCCACTCCAGCCGGGGGGCGAGCTCCCAGAGCCCCAGGAAGATGAGAACCCCCGACCAGCGCAATAAAAGGTGCTTAAATGTGTCAATGCTTTTGGTCATAAACTCTTCACCAAAGTTCGTTACAGTTCCGCCGATGGAGATATGGCATCCGCCACTGGGCGACGCTCGGTCGGCACCCGGTGCTCCGCCGGGTGGTTCTGCAGCAGTTCCCAGACCCGGTGACGCACCCAGCCGAATTCCGCCGAAGAGCGCAGATCGGAGTTGTGCCGGGGGCGGGGCAGATCGATCTTCACCACGTCCCTGAGCGTCCCGGGGTTGGCGGTGAACACTGCTACCCGGTCGCCCAGAAAGACCGCTTCCTCGATGCTGTGGGTGACGAAGACGATGGTCTTGCCGGTCGCTTCCCAGATGCGCAGCAGCTCGTCCTGGAGGGTCTCGCGGGTCTGGGCGTCCACGGCTGCGAACGGCTCGTCCATGAGGAGCACTTCCGGGTCGTAGGCCAGGGCGCGGGCGATGGCGACGCGCTGCTTCATGCCGCCGGAAAGCTCGTGCGGATAGCGGTTCTCGAACCCTTCCAGCCCGACCAGCTTGATGTAGCGGTCGCTAATCTCCTTGCGATCGCGCTTGGGTACCTTCTTGACCTCCAGACCGAACTCGACGTTCTTTCTGACCGTGCGCCAGGGAAACAGCGCGTACCCTTGCAGGACGATTCCCCGGTCCAGAGCGGGGCCGGTAATTTTCTTGCCGTCGATCAGTACCGCACCGGAGCTGGGGTGGGCCAAGCCTGCCAGGATATCGAGCAGGGTGGACTTGCCGCACCCCGATGGTCCGACCAGAACCAGGAATTCGCCGGTCTGAACTTCAAGGTTGATGTCCTTGAGGGCCACGAAGTCGCGCGCCCCCTCTCCCCTCCCCTTCTTGATATGGAAGACCCGGTTGATGTCCTGCACAACAATCTTCGGTTTAGCCTGGGGAGCGCTTGTCGCTAGTGCCTGTGCTGTTGCCATTATGATTACTCCTGTCTTTCAAGTTATTGTTTACGACTGAATCTGCCGATGTCCCACATGACGCATATCCTATAAGGTGCCGCCGTTCCTGTAGGCTACATCCTCCATGAGTGCCAATCCTCCCCGGTAGCCAGCATAAGTTCGGTCGGCAATAAGGCGGTCATGTACGGGGAAGGCAACACTGACATGGTCGGCCTGCAACTCGAGCCCAGCGAACTGTTTTTCCAGAGAACTGGCTAGAACGAGCCGCAGGGAGTGGCCCTTAAGCAGTAGCCTAGCCCTGCTGGCATCAGCCTCGAAATGAACCAGCGGCGCCGGGCAGGCCAACCCTTGGGTAAGACTGTTGATGATTTCTCCGCGATTCTCAGCAGGTGGATAATCGGTGATGATGACGACCTCAGGTTGCCACCCCATTTCATTGCTCCCGTACCGGGTCAGACCGATCGCAGTTCCCGTGTCGGCGACGATCCCGATGCGGAGTTTTGTGGGGGACGTCCGGCCCGACTCGGCCCGGAGGTCCCTGAAACGGTAGGCCTGCGACTCCTGATCCTCGATGTAACGCTCCACGGCCTTGCGGCGCAGTTTGAGCCGTCGGGCCAGAAAGCGCAGCAACGCCGAGGTATCCTCGGGCCCCACAGGCACCGCGGCGATCACGACAAAGGGGGTACCAAACTTCTGTTCCAGTTTGCGCGCAGCCGGGATGCCCGACCAAGGTGAAAACACCAGGTTCAGCTCCGCAGCCGGGATTTGCCGTAACGCCTCGACGCCGTTATTTTCGGTAAAAATCATGTTCACCGAAAGGCCGATGTTCTTCAGCAGGTCCTTAAGTACCTGCAGATTCCCCTTCCAGAAAACATGCTGGTGGGGAACGACTCCCAGGATATTCACCCGCATCCGCTTGACCGGAAGCGGCACAAGCAACTGGTCGATAACTGCTTCAAAGAACTGCTCGTACCCTACATACGAGCTTCCGAGGAAACCGGCAGCTTCCACATGGATGATCGGCACCTCGGGCTGGAACTCCCGCACCACGTCCCCCACCTGCACCGCAACCTGGGTAGGAACACAACCGGAGACGACAGCAAGCAGATCACTGTGGGTAGGCCTGATGGACGAATTGATCAGGTTGCGCAGCATCTCCTTACCACCCGCGCCTTCCTGTTTTTCCGTCGGATCGGAGCAGACGGCATGGAAATCCCTTCGGGACCCGGCACCGTTCAGATTGACGTCGATGGTTTGGGCAAAATCGCAGTTTACGTCGGTGAACAGGATCGGTACCGCGCCATAGGTGGCCAAGGTCGCCATGTAGGCCCCCCCGAGCGCGCAGGAATAGCGGGGTGCTGTCAATCCCCCTATTTCCTCAGCTCCTGTCGATGTACGCAATTTTGTAACGGTACCCATCCTCGCCTCCTATCCGTCTGCACTGCGCATCTGACTGCCTTACAGATCGGCGCATTATTTCCTGCCCCGCTCAGCCAGCACCCTGACGTTGATCTTCTCTATGTCGTGCGTGATCAGCGAGGCGGTGGTCACCTTTCCTCTCGGTATGACCTTGTTGTCTTCCAGGTCCTTGATCCAGCGAGCCGAAAGCTGCTCGTCAATCTTGGTGACCGTGGAGTAATAGTGATTGCCGGTGACCGGCAGTCCGATCGCCTCCGCAGTCAGCTGGGCCGATTTTTCCGGGTTCGCGTTGGCCCACTTTTGTCCCTTGGTCACGGCCCTGGCGAAGGCGGCTACCTGCTCCGGGTGCTTCTTGATGAATTCGTCACGGAACACGTAGTAGGTAAGACCCGCGGACGCTCCCAGACCGGTCTCAAAGGTGTCGGCGATCTTGCGGGCGCCGGCGTCATGCATCCCTTTGTAAAAGGGTGGATGAACCATGGAAACATCGATCAGCCCCTGCTTGAGGGCTTGAATGGCCTGCACGTCGGGCATGGTTACCCATTCGAACTTATCGCGGGGTACGCCGTACCGGTCCGCCAGCAGGTTGGTTTCAAAGTCGGCACAGACATTTTTCGTGATGGTAGAAATCTTGATCTTCCCCGGACGGTTCTTCAGATCGGCGAAGCTCTTGACGTTAGGGGTCTTGGTCGGGTTGACGAACCACCACATGTGCCGGAACTTCTCGGGGACTTTCGGGTCGGTCGGCTCGATGCCACCCTGCACCACACCGGTAATCTGGGCGCCGCCGGCCTTCGCCACCGCGATCGTATTGGGGTGGAAGGTTCCCACGTCGTTATTGCCCCGGAGGATGGAGGGAATTTGCAGCGCCGGTTGGGTTTCCCCGGTAAGCTCCAGCTTGATTCCCTCCTCCTTGAAATAGCCGAGCCTGTCGGGCACGGTCCAAGGAGTGACGGAGCAGTCCTTCCGGGTCCAGGTCTTAATGACGAACAGGTCTTTTTCCGACTGGGCGTGGACCCGCGATTCGGCAAGCACTCCGAGGGTAATGGCAACGATCAGGGCCAAGCCGGTGGCTCCGGCCAAAAGAGTGATGGTTTTCTTTTGGATCTTCATGTTGGTGTCTCCTGTCGAGCTGCTGGATGTAGGCAGAGGTTTGCCTGTTATCTGGCGAATAGTATTCGGTAATACTTTAATGGACGGCGTTCTCCCGCCAGCCAAGGAGCAGCCTTTCCAGCAGGGTAAAGAGGTTTTGCAGCAGCAGCCCCAGTACCGAAATCACAACGGTGGCAGCGAACATCTGGGGGATCTGGAAATTGGTCTGGGCGTTCCATACCAACCAGCCGAGTCCCCGGCTGGCACCTATCATCTCGGCCGCGATCAGCATGAAGAATGCGGTTCCCGAGCCCATCTTCAACCCGTTAAAGATACCGGGGGCGGCGGCGGGGAGAATGACCTTGAAAAAGAGGGTCACGATGCCGGTTCCCATGGAGCGGGCAGATTTCACCAGCAACGGATCGATCCCCTTAACGCCGTTAATGGTGTTGAAAAGGATCGGCCAGATGCAGACCCAGAAGATCATCGCACCCTTGGAAAGCTCTCCAATGCCGAACAACAGAATGAAGAGCGGAAACAGGGAGAACGGGTTCACCTGCCCCAGGAACCTCAAGGGTGGATTCACGACCCTTTCGAAGGTTCGGAAACTGCTCCCCAGTAGGAACCCGAGCGGGATGGCAATGCTCGCCGCGGCGGTGAACCCCGAAGCGGCCCGTCCCAGGCTCACCCCGATATGCCCGAATATCTCGCCAGACTCCAGCAGGTCGCCCAAGGTACGCACCACGACCGAAGGGGGAGCGATGAAGGTTTCCAGCAGTCCGCCGGCCTTGGGAAGCAGTTCCCATACTCCGAAAAAGAGCAGGATGGAGAGCTTGTCGATCCAGCGATCGACTGCCCAGAATGGTAGTTTAGGGCTGTTTTGGGACATAAAATCCTCCTTTGCCTCTGACCTCAGGCCACGCTGACTTCCTGCTTCCAAGTAACTACCCGCGACTCGACCCAGTGGATGAGGTAGTTAAGCGACATCCCCAGCAGGGCGATCAGCACCGCCGCCAGGTAAAGGCGCGGGATCACGTAGTTGACTGAAGAGTTGTGGATCAACCACCCCAGGCCAGTGCTTGCCCCAATCATTTCGGCCGCGATTAACATCAGGAATGCGACGTTTGCCCCGACCCGGATACCGGTGAAGATGGAGGGGAGCGCTCCGGGGAGCAGGACCTTCAGGAAGACCGTCAGCCGGCCGCTCCCCATGGAGCGGGACACCTTGATCAGCAACGGCTCCACCTGCTTGACGCCGGCGATGGTGGTGAAGAGGACCGGCCAGAGGCAGGACCAAAATATGATGCTGAACTTGGCCAGCTCGCCGATCCCGAAGAAGAGCACGAAGAGCGGGAAGAGCGAGAAGGCGTTGATCTGCCCCAGGAGCCGCAGCAGCGGGGTGAGGAATTTGGTCAGCCGTGGAAACCACCCGGCCATGATGAAACCGAGGGGAACTGCCAGGGAAATGGCGCAAGCCAGACCCTGGAGGGTCCTCTGCAGGCTGACGCCGATATGGACCAGCAGCTCGCCGCTGGCGACGAGCTTGGCACCCTCCCGCGCGATGAGCGAGGGAGGCGGGAAAAACTGGGTATCGATCCAGCCCAGGCGCGGCGCGGCTTCCCAGAGCACCAGGAGCAGCACCATCCCGTAATAATCGATCAGCCGGTCGTTGAGAAGCGACAGCAGCCCATACCCCCGCACCCGGGCTGTCCCGGAGGCGAGCGCGACCGGCTGCGCCAGCACCGGCGGGGTGCTACGTAATGGTTCTTCCCGAACCAGGAGAAACTCGCGCGACCCTTCAATCCCTGCGTTTTCCATTGCCGTATCCTCCCTTAAGCTAGCGCCTGCCACCGGTGCAGGGATAGACTACCCTGGCTTCGGTTTCGAAGAGCTGCGTCGACAGGTAGCGCTCGCCGGTATCCGGGAGCACGAGCACGATCAGCTTACCCTTGTTCTCGGGGCGTCCGGCAACCTGCAGCGCAGCAAAGGCTGCGGCTCCGCCAGAGATGCCGACCAGTAGACCTTCCTCGCGGGCAAGACGCCTCCCGGTATCGAAGGCCTCCACGTTTTGCACCTTGATAATCTCGTCGATGATACCGGCGTTGAGTACCTCGGGAACAAAACCGGCTCCGATCCCCTGGATCTTGTGGGGGCCGGGAGCGCCGCCGGAGAGGACGGGAGAGTCGAACGGCTCTACAGCGATGACCTTCAGCCCGGGCTTGCGCTCCTTGAGGACCTCGCCGATCCCTGTGATGGTACCGCCCGTTCCGACGCCGCTGATGATGATGTCGACGCCGCCGTCGGTGTCGTTCCAGATCTCCTCGGCGGTGGTGGCCCGGTGGATCTCCGGGTTGGCCGGGTTCTTGAACTGGGCGGGCACGAAGGAGTTCGGGGTGCGCGAGGCAAGTTCCTCGGCGGCCTCGATGGCCCCCTTCATCCCCTTGGCGCCCGGCGTCAGCAACAGCTCGGCACCATAGGCCTTCAAGAGGTTGCGGCGCTCGACGCTCATGGTGTCGGGCATGGTGAGGATGAGGCGGTAGCCACGGGCGGCCGCCACGAAGGCGAGCGCAATGCCGGTATTACCGCTGGTCGGTTCGATGATGACCGAATCTGCGTTGAGGAGACCTTTTTCCTCGGCATCCTTAACCATGGAAAATCCGATGCGGTCCTTCACGCTGCCGCCGGGGTTGAATGCCTCCAGTTTGGCCACCACGCGCGCATCCAGCCCGTTTGCCAGGCGATGCAGCTGCAGAAGCGGTGTGCCACCGATGAGATCCGTCAGAGTGTTGAAGATTTTAGCCATCTGGTATTTCCTCCTTTTGATATGATGAACGTCGTTAAAATTCGAAATCCCGGCCTTTTAGATGCTGGCAGCCTGGCTCCTGACCTCGCCCGTCTCCATGGCCAGCAGGGTGTCCGCCCATTTGAAGGCCCAATCGTGCAGCTCCTTGTCGTTGAGCGGCGCGGGTACCGTCGAATTGGTATGTTCGAAAATTTTAGTGGCGAGCCCCCGGTACACCTTGCCCTGCTCGGAATCGGGGAATGCCTCGATGGTGGTCTTGCCCTGCAGCTCGGACTGGGTGACGGTCACGGAGCGCGGTACGTACTCGATGACCTGGGTCTTGGTATGTGCTGCGAAATCGTCGACGATCTCCTTGGAATACGCAGTGTTGATCGAGTTGGCGATGACCCCGCCGAGCAGCGCGCCACCGTTGTTGGAGTACTTCTGGATCCCCTTGAACAGATTGTTGGCCGCGTAGATCGCCATGAAGTCCGAGGAGGAAACGGTGAACACATGCTCAGCGATCCCTTCGCGGATCGGTACTGCGAACCCGCCGCAGACGACGTCCCCGAGCACGTCGTAGACGACAACGTCGAGGTCGAGTTCCTCGAAAACCCTGAGGTTCTTCAACAGCTCCACGGAGGTGATGATGCCGCGTCCTGCGCAGCCGACGCCGGGGGCCGGTCCGCCAGCCTCGACGCAGTAGATGCCGTTGAAGCCCTCAAAAATGATTTCGTTGGTCTTGACGCTCTTCTTCTCGCGCAGGGTGTCCAGGATGGTCGGGATGTACCCGCCGCCACGCAGGGTTGTGGTGGAGTCGCTCTTCGGGTCGCAACCGATCTGCATGACCTTGAGCCCCATGGTGGAAAGCGCTGCAGTAATGTTCGAGGTGGTAGTTGACTTACCGATTCCGCCCTTGCCATAGATCGCAATAGTTTTGACTTTTTTCGTGGACATCATTCACTCCTTTTTGGTGGTTCGGCTCAATGCCGTCAGTTAATGTTTGTTCAGCCTGACCAGATCTTTTTTGTCTATCTGCACCAGACGTCCATCCTGGATAATCAGGGTTACAGTGCCGAAACGCAGCGTTTTAAGCATTTCGCTGACACGCAGGATGAGTTCGTGGGGCAGCTGATCGGCCTTTTTCCTGACAATGATGTTTCCCTGTTTCATGCGTTCTCTCTGTATGACTGTGCCCCGTGAGGTGCGTTCCTTGTGCCAAGCTCAACCAACCTACGCTATCAATTTACTAGTCTTTGCTGGCAAAAAAATTAGGTGACTACACATCCTCCTTCGACGCGAGCATCCTGCCCGATGAGGCCGATGGCATCCGCCCGGCATTGACGACAATGCCGGAACTGGCCGATAATCTGCTCGTTGGCGCTCCGCACAGTCTCCAGGAACTCGGGGGTGGGTGGCGCGGTCCCGGCAAACTTGGCCTGGGGGATGAGCGGCATGACGTTCATGACGAAGGCACCCAGTTCTTTCACCTTTTCGGCAATAAGCGGCACCTGGGATTCGTTGACCCCGGGTATCAGCACCGTGTTTACCTTGACGGTCATGCCGTAGTCGACTGCCCGGGCAATCCCCTCGAGTTGATTGGCGATAAGAATCCCTGCCGCTTCCGGACCACGGTAGCGCTTACCGTTGTACTGGATATGGGAATACACCTGGCCACCTACTTCCGGGTCCAGTGCGTTGACGGTAACGGTCAGGCTCTGCAGGCCGATCTCCTGGAGAGAATCTATTTTTTCAGGCAGCAGCAGCCCGTTGGTGCTGAGGCATTTGATCAGGTGCGGGAACTCCACCCCGATCAGGCGAAAGGTCTCGAAGGTCTCTTCGTTGGCCAGAGGATCGCCGGGTCCTGCTATGCCGACCACCTTGATGACCGAACCGAGGCTCGCGCTGTCCATGACCGTGCGCACCGTCTCCAGAGCCTCCAGCGGCGTCTGGATCTTGCTGGTGACACCGGGTCGAGACTCGTTGACACAGTCATGCCGCCTGGTGCAGTAGCCGCACTGTATGTTGCAGCGCGGCGCCACAGCCAGATGGATGCGACCGTTCTTCTGGTGGTTCCCTCCAAAGCAAGGGTGCCCCTGAATCTCTTTTCGTCCGTTGCAGCTTTTTGCCATGTCGCCCTCCTCGAAACACAAAAAAAGGCCAAGGATGAAATATCCCTGGCCTCCGGTTGTCCGGTCAGCCGACCGTCCCTTTCGAAGACAGTCGTTCTACCCTAATTGTAACTCCCTAGCTGCGGAGCCGTTCTCTATTTAATTCTCTACCGGGCGGCAGGGCATAAGACCTTTTCGCCTATCAATTTAATAGATTAATATCTTAAAAAGAGATTGTTGTCAACGGTTATTTTTCTCAACGAGGTAAAATAGCGCAAAAAAAATTCAGCAATACTTGGTCCAAGCCACCCTCCGCGGCTAGGATTTCATCCCCCAGCGCTGCACCGTGCGCCGCTCGACCAGTCGGAACAGGCTGTCCATGGCGACACCGATGGCGATCACCGTCAGGAGCCCCGCGAACACGCGCGCTATTTCCAGCTGGTTCTTGTTTTCGTAGATGTACCAGCCGATCCCGCCGGAACCGGAGCTGACCCCGAAGACGAGCTCAGCAGCGATCAGGGTGCGCCAGGCAAAGGCCCAGCCGTTCTTAAGCCCGGTCAGAATGGCAGGAAAGGCCGCCGGGATCAGGATGCGTAGCACATAGCACCATCCGGTGAGCCCGTAGTTGCGCCCCACCATGCGGGTGGTACCGCTCACCGAGGCAAACCCCGAATGGGTGTTGAGCGCCACCGGCCAGAGCACGGCATGCACCAGAACAAAGGTTATGCTCCCGTTACCCAGGCCGAACCAGAGCAGGGCCAGCGGAAGGAGGGCAATGGCCGGCAGCGGGTTGAACATCGCCGTCAGCACCTCCAAAAGGTCGTTGCCCAGGCGGCTTCCGGTGGCCACCGCAGCCAGCAACGTCGCCAGAAGTATGCCGATCAGGTAGCCGCTCAGGAGCACCTTCAGGGAGACGGCAACCCGGGCGGGGAGTTCGCCGTGGACCAGCGAATCCCAGAGGGCGCGCGCGGTATCGCTGAACGACGGGAAGACCAGAGGGTTGTCGACCCTAACCGAGTAGCACTGCCAAAACACCATCAGCAGGATCAGGATCACCAGTTTGCGCAACGCCGACTCGCCCCAGAGCCTCTCCGCAATCGACAGCGGGCGGACAATCTCCCCGATAGGTTCGTCTATGGGTTTTCCCTTGCGGGCCAACTCCGACGCAAAGGCAGGAAGTACGGCAGTTTCGTTCGCCATGGTATCTAACCTCTCAGATGACATAATCGCCAGTGTCCTTGAACAGCACCCGGTGGATGGTATCGCGCAGCTCGTTGCAGCGGCCGTGGAAGCGGTTGCCAGGATCGTCCAGGTCCACCTCCATGATTTCCCTCACCTGGCCCGGATGGGGCGAAAGCAGCACGACCCGGTTGCCGAGCAAGACCGCCTCATCGATGGAATGGGTGACGAAAAGCATGGTGAAGCGCGATTCGTCCCAGAGTTCCAGCAGTTCTTCCTGCATGCGCTGCCGGGTCAGGGCGTCCAGCGCCGCGAACGGCTCGTCCATCAGGACGATCGCCGGTTTCATCGCCAGACAGCGGGCGATGGCGACCCGCTGTTTCATGCCACCGGAAAGGGTGTGCGGGTAGGCGTCGGCGAATTTCTCCAGGCGGACCTTTTTGATATAATGCCTGGCCTGGTCGTCCGCTTCCCTTTTTCCGTAGGTGCCGCTGGCTGTCAAGGCAAAGGAGACGTTCTGGCGCACCGTCAGCCAGGGGAGCAGTTGGTCCGCTTCCTGGAAAACCATGACCCGGTCCGGCCCCGGCCCGGTTACTCGCACCCCGTCAATCGTGATGACACCTTCGACCGGTGCCAGGTAGCCGCCCACCGCCTTCAACAGGGTCGATTTGCCGCACCCGGAAGGCCCCAGAAGTACCAGGCGATCCGAGCGGTCGGCCTGAAAGTCAACCTTCCAGGTCGCAGTCACCAGGCTTTCGCGGGTCTTGTACTGAAGAGTGACACCTTCAACCTTTAAGAGAGGTGAATCCGCTGCCCTGGCCATGGTCAGCTCCCTTTCTTGCCGTGGACGTTGGGAAAGAAGAGGTCCTTCCAGTCCTTTGGCCTGTTTTTCAGGGTGCCGGTCTGGTACATGAAATCGGAGAATTTTGTTATATTGAGAGGGGTCGTGGTGTAGCTGACCGGTTGTTTGGTCAGATAGGCGTACACGTCACTCACCGATTCCTTCGACTTGGACGCCTTGATATAGAGCTCCGCTGCGGCGTGTTTATCCTTGTTGATTAGGGCGATCGCCTCCTCGAGCGCGGCAAAGACCGCCGCATACGTCTTGGGATTGGCATCGTGGAAGCTTTTACTCGCCCAGACCATGTCGAAGGTGTGTGGGCCGCCAAGCACGTCGAAGGAGTTAAGGACCGTGTGAATCTTGGGATCCTTCAATTCCTGGAACATGAAGGGGGGGCTCCCCAAGTGGCCGGTGACCTCGGACTTGCCAGAAAGAAGCGCCACCAGGGCGTCCGGGTGCTTCATGGAAACCGTCAGCTTGTCCAGTTTGCCGTAATTCCTTTCCCCGTACAGCTTGGCGGCTGCCATTTGCAGGGCGACCGCCTGGATCGAGACCTTGACGGCCGGCAGGGCGATGCGGTCCTTGTCGGTGAGGTCTTTGATGTTCTGCACACTCGGGTTGTTCGAATTGAGGTAGATTGGGATGCTGTCGAGCGCGGAAACGCCCTTAACCCCGCCCTTGGTTTTGTCCCAGATGGTGAGCAGGGGTGCCACACCTCCGGAGGCGTAATCTACGCTACCCGACAGCAGCGCGTCATTCATGACGGCACCCGAGCCGAAGGTAGCCCAGCTCACCTTGACGTCCCCGAGGCCAGCCTTCTTGGCGTGTTTTTCGATAAGCTTATATTCCTCCATTACGATGAGGGGAAGGTAGCTCAGACCGTACTGTTTGGAAAGACGCACCTCCTTCACCTCGGCATGGGCCGCGTTAGTAAGAGGAACCAGCACGACCAGTGCGGCCAGCAGCGCCGCGCCGAGCTTCGTCAACCGTGAATTTTTCATGGAATATCTCCTTACGAATTGGTGATTTCGTTTCTGTATCGTTCCCACGCTCCCGTGTGGGAATGCATCCGGGAACGCTCCAGCGTCCCAGTCCTGGAGAATGGCTAAACTGCCAGCCTGTCGAGGTGCACGGAGAACGGGAAGCGCTCTTCCTCTTCTAGCTTTTGCACGGCATAGGTCTCGTTGACGACTTCCTCGGGCTCAATCAGCCAGACCGCGGCCAGATCGGCATCCCCCAGAAGTAAGCGGACATCCTGATAATGCCGACGAAAGATCGGGCCGCTAATTAGGGCCTTGACCGGCCTGCCCTGAATGACGTAGTTGCTGCCGTCCGCCGCAACCAGAGTGACACTGACCTTTTTATCGAACCAGAGGCTGCGCAGCAGGTTGCGATTGGTGGCCGATTTTTCCAGCAGTTCCAGATGCACCAGTTCTCCCTCGGGACCAGCATGCAGGTAGGGACTGGCGATGGCGTAGGGCTTCCCGAACTCGTCGGTCGTAGCGACGATCTTGGTCGTATTCGATTGGTCCAGCAGGTGCAATATTTCGGGGCTGAGCTTCGGCATGGGTCTCTCCTTTCAGTACGGAAGCAGCCGCGACAGGTCGCTGTCGGGGTGGTTGCCACAGTGGCGGTAATCGTCATAACCGATGGGCAACCGGTACTTAACCCGCAAATCGTGCAGCCCCTGCGCCAGACGGATGTAGTAGTCCAGGGAGGCGTTTTTCTGATCCCCGAGCGGCGTATCGGGACGCGGCGACCAGACGATGAAGACCGTACCCACCCCCTGGCTAGCCAGTTCCTCGGCCTCTTCCAGCACCCGTTTCAGCGCCTCGTCTTCGCTGCGAAAACCGTACGGCTTGGCCAGTTCTATTCCCGCAACCAGACCGGTGTTGACCCGCCCGGGTCCGAAGATGTCCACTGCCGCGACCAGCCGGCGCTTCCATTCCCGGTAACCGATCCATTCCGCCTTCCCCGGGCAGTGCCGATTGAAGAGGTCCTCGTTGAGCACCTCGATATCCGCCGTGTAGCTCATCAGGCCGGTCTCTTTGTAAAGCCGCTCCAACTGTCGCTCGTTAAATGCTGTGCCAATGATCTGGCTCGGGTACTTCTTGGTCCGGAAATTCTTGCCAACCTCTTCGAGAATCTCGATGTAGTAATCGACCTCGTCGTCGAAGGGTTCCCGTCCCGAGGTAATGGAGCCCGAGGTGAGAAAGACAGCAGAGAAGCGTCCCGGCTCCCGCAGCGCCTCGCGGACCACCTCGCCGACCTCGACCGGGTTGAGACGGGCCGGGATCTGCAGCTCTTCTTTCCCCTTTTTCAACTGGCAGACGATGTCGCAAAAGGTGCATCCCTTGCCGTTATTCCAGAAGGTGCAATAGCGGTAGGGAAAGATGTTGAGCCGCTGGGGCCGGGCGCTGACGATGTTTTTCATCGGTATCCCCGAGGAACTCGTCAGGGCGTAGAAGTCGGGGGCGGGCCAGTAATCGACCTCCTCAACAGGCTCACCGGCATCGACCAGCCAGAGCTTGCCGTCGATCCGGTCGACGGTGTAAGGGTTTTGTTCCAGGGGGGTCGGCGTCGTGATGATGGAGCTGCCGTCCCTGAGCAGCAGGGACTCCGGCCGGGCCTCGATCTGACCGTCCCGGGCGCCGAAGATGTGGGTGCCAGTCACCTGGTGCAGGGATTCGTCCAGGACGCTCAGTGCCCGATCGGTGTAGAACACCCCGCGGCGCTGCACGTCAGTTTTGATAACGATTAGCCGGGGCACCTCGGGATAGCGGGCGACGACATCCTGCAGGGAATCCTGATCCGCCTGTCTGGTTACTACATCTGCCATGTGGTCCACTCCTTGGGTCAGGTCATGGTTGTTCGGAGACGGAAAAACAAAAAGGCCATGCGAAACCGGACGCTTGCGCGCTGGGTTAAGCATGGCCTCCAGTTTTTCTGGTCAGCCCGATATTTAATTGTGATCCGCGCTAGTAAGAGCGGCAAACGTTAACACTACAAATTCTATAGGCTTGATATTTACGCCTACCGCATAACTTTGTCAAGAAATAAATCTGTAGTAAGGGGGTGGCGCAGAGGATGGGAGAGAGAGTTAAAATTAAAAGGCCCCTCTCTGTCGAAAAGGGCCCTCAGTCAAGGTGAAAAAGGCATTATGTGTCTGGTTTCCGCTGAATCCTCCGTGTCTCCGTGGCTAAAGCCTGGCACTAAAACGACAGACACTTCACGAAAACCTTGTCGAAATCCGGACAGTTGGCGAGTTCCACCACCTCTATCTCAGTAACCAGATGCGCCATTTCCCGGCGCGAGTCGCGGTTCAGCAGAAAGGCTTCACCTCCGCTTTTAGCGGTATTGCCGACGAACTCGATATTCCCGGCAATCTCGGGGGGTAGTAGACCTATGGTCGTGAGGCTGCTGGCGGTCAGGTGGAAACCGAAGGAGCCGGCAATGAGCACCTTGGCCAGGGAAGCAGCCTCCACCCCGGCCTCGCGCAGCAGGAACTCGACACCGGCGCGGATCGCCCCCTTGGCGAGTTGCACCTGCCGCACATCCTTCTGGGTGAGCCACACAGTATCGGTTAAATGAAACACCAGCTTACCGTCTTGCGGCACCAGGCGCCGCGCGATGGCAGGCTCAAGCTCGGGATTTTCAGGGCTTACGAACTTGCCGTTTTTCCCGATCACACCATGGGATACCAGTGCCGCAACGACGTCCATGAGACCGCTGCCGCAGATGCCGACTGCCTCCGTCTTGCCGATGGTTTGAATCTTCGCCGCTCCGTCTCTCAGGAAGGAAAATCGCTCGATGGCCCCCTCCCCCGCCCGCATGCCGAAGCTGATGTTCATCCCTTCGAAGGCGGGTCCCGCTGCGGTGGAGGTGGCGAAGAGCCGCCCGCCGTGGCAGAGCGCCATTTCGCCATTGGTACCGATGTCCACAAAGAGAACCGAATCCCGCTCATCGTGCAGCCGCACTGCCTGAAGCCCCGCGGTGATGTCGGCGCCCACGTAGGCGGAAATGATCGGGGGCAGATAAACCAGTCCGCCCCAGGCGATAGCAATTCCGAACTGCGCGGCGTCCAGAAAGCTACCGCAGCGAAGCGTCGGCGTATAGGGATATTTGCCGAGCGAGGCGGGGTTCACACCGGCCGCAAGATGGAGCATGCAGGTGTTCCCGCTCAGGACCACCTCGTAGATCCGTTCGCGGCGCACCCCAGCCTCGTTGGACACCTCACTGATGAGCCGGTTGATCTCAGCAATGACACTATCGTGTAGTTCCGCCATGCCGTGCTCATCCGCTGCCATCCTAATGCGCGACAGGACGTCCTGGGCGTGACGGCTCTGTGGATTGAGCGCCGATGCAGAGGCAACCTCCACTCCGAGAGCGAGATCCACCAGGGAAACCACCAGCGTAGTCGTCCCAATATCCACCACCACCCCGAAGCTCTCCTCAGAGCTGTCGCCCTCCTCCTCGGCAAGAGGAGTGGAGCCGCCGTACACCGTGGTTACATCACGCTCAGGCTGATACACCTTGGTGATGTGAGGCAAAAGTGCCACCGCCACGGACTCGCCGTGGCTTGTGATATTCAGTTTCAGCTCGGAGGGGCCTTCAGGAACGTCCACAACGATGTCACCGATGGCTTCTGCGGCACAGGCGAGCACGAACCCGGCCAACTGCTGCCTCTTGGAAAGCTGATGCTCGCCTTTCTGCTCGATCCGGTGCAGGGAATCCTGAGCCAGATGCACCGCACATTTGCCGCAGACCACGGCGCCGTTGCAGGGGGAGTCGATAGTAACCCCGGCTAGGCGTGCCGCCGCAAGAATGGTGGTCCCCCTGGGAACGGTGACTGAGCGGTTGGCGGGGAGGAAGTGGATGGTCACCATGCTATTTCCCCGCCTTGACAGTCTGGGTCATCGCCTGAATGTTCAGGATGGAGGAGGAGGTGCTCAGGCCGCAGGCGGGCGATATGATGTCGATGCCATCGCGCAGCAGGTTGCCGGTCTGGCGCGCCACCTTGTCGGGATCGCCGAATTCCAGCAGGAAGGTGCTCAGGTTCCCCATGGTGGTTAGCTGCGGGTATTCCTGTTTGAGGAGCCGGAGGTTGACGAAGGCGTCCGTACTGATGGCATCGCAGTGCAGCTTCGGGATGGAAGGCTTCACTGCCTTCATCTCGCCGCAGATGTGGACCAGCACCGGCACACCGGTGGCGTGGATGCCGTCGATCACCTTGTTCAGGTAGGTTACCGCGTACTCCGAGAACATCTTCGGGCCGAGGATCTCGCCGGTAGCGGTCGGGTCGCCGATGCAGATGGCGGTGGCACCGCTATCCACCAGGACTCGGGCGAAGGCGATCAGGAAGTCGCTCACGTAATCGAGGGTCCGGTGCGACTGCTCCTTGTTCTTGTAGAGTTCCTTGAAGAACTGCATCGGGTCGACGATGGAGGCTGCGGTGCTGATGGGACCGCAGAGGCTCCCGATAACGGGAATATCAGGGTGGGCCTTGCTGAGGCGCTCGCCGGCGGCGGCGACGGTACGGATCCGACCGGCGTCGAGCATGCCGGCGATATCCTTGTAGACCACGGAGCCTACCGACGGGAAGACCTCCCGGGCGATCTTCGGTTCGCAGGCGAGCGTGCCGAAATCAATCTCACTCCCGAGCACCTCGGCCTCCACCGTCATGCAGAACGGGATTCCGAAGTTCTCGAAGCCGGTGTCGTGCTGGATGTCGCCGGCAAGTTCAGCCATCAGCTCCGGGCTGGAGTGTCCCTCAGGAAGGGTGTGGCCGGTGCGGGTCATGACGTCCACGATAGCGGCGTTCATCATGCCGCCGGTGCAGACGACAGGTGGCCGGTCCACCAGCTTCTTTTTCAAGGTATCCAGCAATCGATCTTTCGGGCTTATACTCATGAAGCAGCTCCTGAATTAATGAGGCTATTTATCTAATTTCGCGGCCCCCTGCCAGTAGGCTGGGGGAACTCGGTCTCATTTGGTTCAACCAAGTCTCGGCGGCCACCCCGCCTCGCGCACCGCATCGAGCATGGCGTGGATGTTGGCAAACGGCGTCTCGGTCGGGAGACTGCACCCCGAGGCGACGATGAACCCCTTCGGGTTGTCGTACCCCTGGACTACGCAGTCGAGTGTTGCCCGACGCACCTCGGCGGGGGTCCCCTGCAGCATGACCTCGGAAGGCTTCACGTTCCCCATGAGACGCACCCGGTCCCCCACTGCATGCTTCGCGTCAAGGATGCTCGCGTCGTTGTCAAGGCTCAGGCAGTCGGCACCCGCCTCCACCATTGCTTCCCAGATTCCAGAGGTCTTCCCGCAGATATGCAGCGTGACCCCCTTCCCTCTTCCGTGAATGTATTGGATCAGCCGCTTCAGGTACGGGAAGGAAAACTCCCGGAACTGCTTCGGACTAATGACCGACATGGAGGACATGGCGTCGGTCAGGCTCGGGGTGCAGCCGGCATCGATGATAGCCTCGACGTAAGCAAGGCTTGTTTCCAGCGATATCTCGCACAACCTATGGACGGCGGGCTTATCCTTCATCATGAGCCGCGCCAGGTTCTCGGCACCTACCAGGAACGAGGCGTTGGTGAAGGGACAAGTGACGGCGCCGGTAACTGCTACCTCGGCTCCCACCGCATCGACCGCCCGCCGCATCGCCTCCAGGTGATGCGGCAGGTTCCCGTCCTTCAGGGGATCGGCCGGCCGCAGCCGACCGATTTCTGAAAGGTCCTTCACGGCAGGCGCCGCCAGGTACGCGGTTTCGTCCTGGGGGTAATTGACCGTGGCCCCCATTGCCTCGGCTTGGGTATAGAGGTCGGTGAAGATGCGGATGATGTCGTAGTTGAAGAGGCGGTAGGAAGCCACCTGCGCCTCGGCGATGAGCCTGCCGTTCCCCCGGGAATCGCCGACCCTTGCCCCGATCACACGGGCAGCCGTGTTCCCGACAATCGGGACGCAGGGGAGCCGGTCGATCGGTTCCCCTGCGGCGTAAGCCGAGAGCCTGGCGAGTGGCGTCATCTGGTCACGGGACATCAGGCAGCAACTCCCACTACTGCCACCGCGTCTACTGCCACCAGCGAACGTGCCAGGCGGATCGCGTCCGCTGCGTTAACCGCATAACCATCCGCGCCTATCCGGTCGGCGAAACCCTGGGAAAGCGGCCCTCCTCCGACAATGACCTTGAAGCTATCACGGATCCCCTCGTCGTTCAGTTGCCTGATCACGGAGGCCATGCCGTCCATGGTGGTGGTCATCAGCGTGGAGAGTGCTATGATCTTGGCGCCGATTTCCTTGGCTTTTTCCACAAAGCGCGCCGGCGGGATGTCGCGCCCGAGGTCAGTCACCTCGAACCCGGAGGTCTCCAGCATGATCTTTACCAGGTTCTTGCCGATGTCGTGGGTGTCCCCCTCGACGACGCCGATCACCACCTTGTGCTTCTCGGCGACCCCGTCAAGACGCAGGTGCGGCTTGAGTACGTCCATCCCGGCATACATGGCGTCAGAGCACATGAGCAGTTCGGGGATGAAATACTCCTCCTCATCGAAGAGCACCCCCGCCCTTTCCATCCCGGCCGAGAGGCCGTGTTCGATCGCCTGGTAGGCGTCTATACCGAGTGAGACCACGCCTTGCGCCACGGCAACCGCCTTGTCCTCATCCATGTCGACAACCGCGTCCGAGAGTTCCTGAAAGAGCTTCTGCTTTATTTCACTCATGATGCTACCTCCTTTTGCTGATCGTTCCCACGCAGGAGCGCGGGAACCATGCCTTGGGGTGCCAGGCTACCTATTAACCACTATCGCGCTGATCAAATCCTCCGCCAGCCGGAGCCCGCCTCTAAAACCGGTGTAGCCGCGGTCGAGCACCGCACGGTTGCCGACCGGAAAGGATACCGAGAGGTGAGGTGCACCGATGGAGAGTGCCAGTTCACGGTCCAGGGAACTGCCGACCACAAAGGCCGGGCTGAAGGCGTTGTAGTACTTCTGCCCGCCCGATTGGGGCCAGACCCGATTCAGGTGGCCCAGCACCTCGCTGGTATCGGATTCGAACACCAGGTTGGCCTCCAACCCCGAGGCAAGTTGCGTGACACGCGCGGCCAGCCGGGGCTGGTCCTCTTCCCTCAATTTGTCGGTAACCACCGTCAGCACCGGGAGCCACCCGAGATCGTCGGACAGGAACCGGGTCAGCGCGACCGCGTAGTTGGCGTCCCCGACCACGACCGCATAGCGCTGCAGGTCGAGGTCGTTGTAGCAGTCGGTAAGCGGCTCCAGAATATGGTAGTAATGCCGCTTCTCGCGGGCGATAACCTCCTGCACCAGCGCCTGGTCCAGGGAAAGTGCCGCTGCCACCTGGTTCAGGAAGGCTTCGGAAGCGGATACTCCCACCGGCAGCGGCACGGTGAGAAAGGGGGTTCCGTGGCGCTGCTCGAAGCTGGCGGCCGCACCCTGGCCGTAGATGTCGGAAACCACGATGTTCAACTCGGCACTTCCCGCCGCCTTGAGCCCCTCCAGGGTATCGGCCGGGGTGAAAAAGGAGGTCACCTCAAGCCCGACAAGTTCCAGCAGGTGCCGGGCACCTTCCAGGTTGCCGCGCCAGAAGGGGTCCATGTAGGGAACGATCCCCCAAAGGTTGACGCGCCCCTTCACCTTGGGAAGCCCCTTCTCCAGGTAGTCCTTGAAGATCGACTGGAGCACCAAGTCGTAACCCCAGTAGGAATCCCCACGGAAGCCACCGGTCGCGGCACCGATGATCGGAACCCCTTCGGACTGAAAATCGTTCACAACGGCAAAAATGTCGTCGCCGATCACCTCGGGGACGCAGCCGGTCATGACGACATAAAGCCCCCCCTCGACCACTTCAAGTGTATTCTTGATCTGCTCCCTGAGACGTTCCTCGCCCCCGAAAACCACCTCGGTTTCCTGGATGTTGGAACTGGGAACGGTGAGGGACCCGCAATAGCCGCCGACCTGCAGGCCGCTTCCGCCGTTCTGTGTCCAGGCGAAGTTCCCGGCACACCCGGAAGCCGAGTGGAGAATGGGAACCCCGCCGGGGAGAGCCGTAACCGTTCCGACCGCCCCGCCCAGGGAGCACGTGTAGCGTGCCCGTTCGATAAAATGTTCACTCATTGATCGCCCTCCCGCGGGTGTTGAGATAGGAAAAGGGCTCGGCGTCGTACCAGGCCTCGGTGTAGGGGAGCCGGAGATTTGCGGCCAGGTTGCGGTTATACGCCGGATTCTTCAATTGCCGGTGCAGACGGCGGGCCAGTTCATAGACGCCGCGGTATCCGATGTAGGCAAGGCCGGTGTGGTAGATGACGTGGGTCGCGATCCCCAGCTTTGAGGCGGTCATGTTGCCATTGGCGTGCCCCAGAAACAGGTCCGGCTTGAGGCGCCGCAACATGTTGGCCTCCTCGAAGGGCTGCACGTTGGCGATATCAACGGTGTAGTTGCTCTTCGCCTCCTTTGCCAACTTGGCGTACTCGATATCGGCGAACGCGTCGTGGTGGAAGGAACGGATCCCCACCACCTCGAGGCCGATCTCCTGCAAAAGGCGCGCGGTCGCCAGTGCCCGGAATTCGCCGGCGCTGATGAACACCGTCTTCCCTTTGAAGAGGGGACGGAACTCGTCCAGGGCGGCCTGCAACTCTGCTTCCTCCGCGGCGATGAGCCGCTCAACCTGCTCCTCCTGGCCGAATTTGGCGGCAATGTCACGCAACCAGAGGCTGGTGTTGTCGATGCCGATCGGCATGTGCTTGATGATGGACGGCACGCCGAAGCGCTCTTCCAGATAGCCCAGGAAGTAATCGTCATGAGTCGGGCAGGTGCTGATCGAGAGCGCCGCCCTGGTGGCCTTGATGAAGGAATCGGGATGGGCGAAAACCGGAAAGACGTTGGTTTCCAGGCCGATGCCACCTAGGAGCCGTTCCAGTTCAACTTCGTCGACCCTTCCCATGGAGGAAACGTTCATCAGGTTGACGGTATGGCTCAGGCGCTGCTGCTCGCGCAGCGCGACGAATTCGTCCTCGGGCGCGGGGTTCGCAACACCTTGTTCCTGTAGCAGGTTACGTCCGATGGTGTGATAGACCGCGTCGTAGGCGGTGGCCCAGATCTTGGTTTTGAACCCCTCGCAGTGTACCGGGAGGAGTTTCGCGCTCACCTGGGGCTGAATCTTTAGCGCCACGCCGTCGATGTCATCGCCGATGATCCCCGGTACGCAGCCGGCAACGATTGTGATGGTAGCAGGACGGTAGCGACGGTCCGCCTCGATGATAGCCTGCTCCAGCTTCGCCTCGCCCCCGCCGATGACGTCGATTTCGTCCAGCCCGGTGGAAAGCCAGATGCCGTCCTTGGCCTTCCCCTGGCGCGCGGCACTCCCGAATCGCACGTTGGCGTTCTGGGAATGGGTGCAGGAACCGCAGCCCAGGGCGCTATGCAAAAGCACCACGTTGTCCGGCAGGGAGTTCAGCATGGCCAGGGCCGGCAGCAGCAGGCAGATGGTGCCCTGGGTGAAGCCACGCTCGCCGTCGTCGATCAGGCAGCTTTTGCCCCCATTCTTCCCTTCGCCACCCTTGGCCAGGCCGCAAATGCTGTCCTGATGGGCGATGACCGCGTTGAGCCGATCCTCCCTCTTGGGGGGGATCGTGTTGTCGAAATAACTCATCCTATGCCTCCGGTATTTGTATGGAAGTTGTGAGGCTAACGAAGCTCCTCATTGAAGAGCTTCTTGTAGTAGGTCCCGCCCGTGTACAGGGCACCGACGGGGTTGTGTGCCAGGACCCGATCCTTCACCACCAGATAGGTCACCGGTGCCTGTGAGTATTTGATGAAGAGTGAGTCGTGACCGACGCAAAGGCCGATCACCACATTCAGCTCGGTTTTTTCCTTGGCCAGCAGCCGCGCCTGCAGGACCGGGTTGCACATGGACTCGTGGGTGCCGGGCTCGATCTTATGCTCCTGGGGGATCCCGGTTTCGCTCTTGTCCACCCCGCCGACCTTGCAAAGGACGGAGTACGGTTCGAACCCCTGGGATTTCAGGAAGCGTGCGAAGGTCCGCGCCTCGGCGGCCAGCCCCACGCAGGAGGCGAGCCCTATTTTCTTGATGCCGGCACGTCGGGCAAAAGCGGCGACCTCCTCCACCCGGGTCAGTTTACCGTAATAGGTTCCTTCAACCTCGGCCGCGCTGCAGGAGATCCTGGCGACCAGGGGGTCGTTGCGGTAGATGTCCACCACTTCCTTCAGCTCTTCAGGATCCAGACCGACCGTCAGGCAACCCTCGGGGAAGCTGGAGGTGAGTTTGTTGCAATTCAGTGTGCCGCAGTCGCTGCAGCTGGAGACGCCTTTCTTATCACTCACGAATAACTCCTATCAAGATCAGTTCCGCCAACGAAGCAGGTGTCGCTCCAGCCGTTCGGTACCCCAGGTAATGATTGTTACCACGATGCTAATGAAGATTATGCCGACCACGACCCTCTGGTAGTCGGCGAAATCGGCGAAATTCTTCACATACCAGCCGATCCCGGAGTTGGCGCCGATCAGCTCGGCCGCGGTCAGCAGCACCAGCGAGAAAACCAGCCCCAGAGTTGCACCGGTGCAGATGGAAGGCATGGACCCCGGCAATATGACCCTGAACAGCAAGGTACCTTCCGACAGGTTCAGCACCCTGGCAGAATCGATCAGCCCCTTGGGAATGTTAAACACACCGTTCACGGTGTTGATGAAAATGGGCCAGAAGGCGCCAATAAATATGACGAAGATCGACGCCAGCCTGAAACTCGGCAACAAGGCGATGGCATACGGGATATACACGATGGGGGGGATAGGCCCGAGCACCTTGGTGAACGGATTGACCGCCCGGAAGAGCCGCCCGCGCCATCCGACCAGAAGCCCGAGCGGTACCCCGCTTGCGAGCGCCAGCAGGTATCCGCTCACCAGCAGGATGAGCGAATTGACCAGCCCCTTGACCATGTCGGGAAATTCGCTGACGAAAAGCCGCAACACCGGCTCCGGCTTGGGAAAGAGCATCTTGTCCAGGTACACAAACCGGGTGGTCGACAGATGCCAAGCCAGCAGAAAGAGGAAGATGATTGCGGTGACATCCCGGGACCCAGCCGAGTTGACCTCAGTACGCCCGAGACTAAACCGGACCAGGAAGCAGAGCTCAATCAGGCCTACCAGGACAAGCAGATAGAGAGGCTTTTCCGCTCCAACTACGGGCCAGAGCAATTCGCCCAGTAGCAGCGCAAGCAGGTAGTTTGCTGGAGTCAGCAACAGTCGTTTCATGACGTTTACTCTTACCAGGGTGCTATCGGCAGATAAGACGGCTTCCATAGTAACCTCAGTGTTTGTTGACATGCAGGCTCGGGTCGCCGGACCGGAATTCCTTGTCCAGACTTGCCCAAAGCTTTTCCTTCGGTTCCCGGTGGCTCAGGTCCGTCAGGGCTGAAGCATAGATTTTTGTGTTGATATGCGGCTCGATCGGCTCGGTCGAGGTGATGTAGTCGGCTTTTTTCATGAAATCCCAGAATTGAACGATGGATTTCTTGTGCGGGTCGGGACTCACCAGCAGGTGACCGCCGTAAATATCCTTGTGCAGGTCGGCCTTGTCGATCTGTACGTATTTGGCCACGACGTCGACCGTCTCATTCTTGTTGGTCTGGTAGAAGCGGTACGCCTTCAGTAACGCCACCAGGAAATGCTCGAAATCCGCCTCCCGGCTTTTTAGGGTCGGTGTTAGGGCGACCTGACGGCAGCAGGTGTGGTTTTTGATGACGTCGCCCGAATACTTGACCACCACCAGACCCTGTTTTTCAGCCATGGTGTAGTAAGGGATCCAAGTAAGTCCGGCATCGACGGCTCCCTTCTTCACGGCCTCCGTAACCGCGGCAGGCGAGTCAAACTCCTTGATGGTCAGGTCCTTGCGCCAGTCGAGCCCCGCCTCATGAAGCGCCGCCCTGAAGACCACATCGCCAGTCGCGAGCCGGATGGCGCCAATGGTCGCCCCGCGATACTTCTTCAAATCCTTGAAGCGCTCGGCGTTTTCCGGCTTGGCTATCAGGGCATGCCCCTCGCCCATTTGCCCGCCGAACATAGTGAAATCGGCACCCTTGGCGATGAAAGCAAGCGGCGCCGATGTGCCGAAAGAGCCGGCATCCAGCTTGCCACTTTTGATGGCGGTCAACCCCTCGCCTGAATTGGTGAACCGGAACAGCTCCACGTCTAGTCCCTCCTGCTGGAAGAACCCCTTTTCCTTGGCGACGAAGTAGAGCAGGTGCCCCGAGGTCGGGAGGTAGCCGACCTTCAGCTTATGCGGCTCGACGGCCTGGCTTGCCCCGGCACCCAAGGCAAGCAGAGCGATGGTGATAATGAGAGTAACGATCCGTTTCATGATTCGGCTCCTTTTGGTACGCTATGAGTCGGCGTGGGGTAGCTCAGTTGTTTTTCTTATAGAATGCGAGCATCTGCTGATAGACCTTGTCTTTGGGTTCGCGTTTGATTATCCCGTCGAGTGCCTGCTTGTAGAAGCTAGTATTGATGTGCTGGTCGATGGGATAATCCTGGCTGATATAGCCTGCATCACGGACGTGTTGCCAGAAGTCCAGTATTCCCTTGCGCAGCGGATCGGGATTGGACTCGGCCACCTTCTTCACGTAGGTCTCGTTGCGGATGATATCTTCGTCGATCTTCAGTGCCTTGGTATAGATCTTCACCGTTTCTTCCGGGTTGGTCTTGTAGAAACGATAGGCCCGGATCAGGGCGCTGAGGAACCTTTGGTAGGCATCCGCATTGGTGTTCAACAGCTTGGTCGGAGCGACAATCCGGCAGCAGGTGTAACCCGGGTAGAAGTCCTCGACGTAGTGAGCGACCTTGAGGCCGTGGTTCTTCTCGGCCAGGGAGAAGTGCGGCGGATAGACCAGACCGGCATCGACCGATCCCTTGTTGACCGCCTCGACCACCGAGGCGACCGAGCCAAACTCGACGAAGGTGACATCCTTCTTGTAGTCGATCCCCGCCTTCTTGAGGGCCCCCTTGAAGATGACGTCACCGGTGGAGAGCTTCACGAGGCCGATCTTCTTGCCTTTGTAGACCTTGAGGTTCTTTCCGGAGAGCTCCGCCAGCCGCTCGGGGCGGGCGATAATGGCCTGGCCGCCGATCATCATGCCGCCGATGAAGGTGAACTCGCTCCCCTTGCTGATGAAAAGAAGCGGGGCCGTGGTGCCGAAGGTGCCGACATCGAGCTTGTCGGCCTTGAGCGCGGCCATCCCCTCAGAGGCGCTGCCAAACTGGAAGAGCTCCACGTCGACCCCTTCTTCCTTGAAGTACCCTTTTTCCTTGGCTACGAAATAGAGCCCGTGGGCCGGTTCTGGCACGTACCCAACCCTTAGTTTCGGCAGGTTGGCCCCGTAGCACGTTCCTGCGATGGCAGTCAGCATCAGCAACAGTGAAATAATCCGTTTCATGGTGATCCTCCTTGTATGGCTAATAGTTTCCCGGAGTTAGCCGGGCAGCAGTTGGGTACGCAGATTGCTTTATGGACAAGTTTCTGCAGGGCAGGATCGTCCGCTCCCTGAGCCAGGACCAGGCGATCCAGGGCGTCACAGTAGATTTCCTCGTAAACGTGGTTCGAAAGATAATCCCGGGGCATTTCCTTTGCCTGCAGGCCGAGCCGTTTCCAGACCTCAGCCAGATGCCAATAATCCGGGTTCGGGTTGAAATGGACCAACTGACCTGTCTCGGGCCGGTAGCCGACAATCCCGCTCCAGGCACGGGACGGCTTGTTCTCCAGCAGCAGGTCCGCTTTGATCAGGGCTGCGGCCAGCTTGATCAGGCACGTCTTATCCAGGGCATCGGTTCCCTCGCCTGCAACCACCACGATGCCGCGATCGTCAAGACCCTGTTGGGCGGAGGGATCCAATTCGTCCAACAGACCCGAACTCTGCTCCGTTCCGCCACCGGTGATGATCCGGAACTTCCTGCCGCCGGCAACGGCCTGCAGGGTTGCGCCGACGGCAAAGGCACCAAGGTCTATCTTTCCCGCGACAAGTGCAGCCTCCCCGCTCGCGGTGTCCGGGAAAGGGATCAACGCCACCTCCAGCCCCTCCTCCCGGAAAAACCCGTGAGCGGCGGCGAGCAGGCAAAGTGCGCTTCCGGAGCGCTCCAGATATCCAAGGCGCAGACTCCGCATGGGCTGTGCCTGGGCGTTGCCAACCAGAACAAACAGGGCCGCAAGTACAGTCAGTGCGGATATTCCCGGCTTCACCAGCCCCATTCAAATCGCTTCCCCAACGGACCTGACAGTCCTACCCTGGTCCAGTTCTTCCAGCACGTCTGCGTGCAGTTCGCTGATGAGGCGATCCCTTAACTTTTGGAAGTTCGGGTCGTTGTACAGGTCCTGGCGCCGACGAGGACGAGGCAGATCCACCGGGAACACTCCCCTGACCGAGCCGGGGTTGCATCCCATGACCACAACCCTGTTGGCAAGCAGAATGGCCTCCTCGACGTCGTGGGTGACGAAGAAGACCGTCTTCCGTTCGGAGGAGTTGCTCTGCCAGAGCTGCAACAGCAGGTCCTGCAGCCGGGCGCGGGTTATGGCATCAAGGGCACCGAACGGCTCATCCATCAACAGAACCGGCGCGTTTATCGCGAAGGCCCTGGCAATGGCGGCGCGCTGCCGCATGCCACCGGAGAGTGCCCCCGGCAGTTTATTGAAGACGTCGCCGAGGCCAACCATCTCCAGGTACGCCTGGGCGGTCTCGGCCTGTTCAGCTCGCTTCTTGCCGGGAAAGGCTTGATCCAGGGCCAGGACGACGTTCTCGCCTGCAGTCATCCAGGGAAAGAGGCTGTAGTCTTGGAAAACGGTTCCGCGATCGAGGCCCGGCCCGGTGATCGGATTGCCGTCCAGTGTCACACGACCGGATGAAGGCTTGGCCAAACCGGCCAAAAGCCTCAAAAGGGTACTCTTGCCACAGCCGGACGGACCAAGGAGGCAGACGAATTCGCCCGCATTGGCAGTCAGGTTGATATCTTCAAGAATGGTCTGATGGCCGTAAGAAAAGGCGACGTTGCTGATTGCTATCTCGTGCATGGCTGGTTTCTCCGGCAATGGGCGCTGCCAACGATTATTACCCCCAAAACAAAAAAAAGGAGGCCAAGGTAGAGGGGCACGCTGCCCCTTCCTTGGCCTCCAGTTTGTCTGGTCGGCCTTGAAGTTCAGTTACATTCGGAATCGTCACCAATAGCGTGCGACCAACCTGCTGCGGCCGATGACAGTCGGTGACTGTTGGTACAGCATTCAACTGCGGCCTACTTTAGCAAATAACATCCGGCTGGTCAAGATATTTTATATTAAATCTACTGATTAAGTATTTTATTCAGCCAGCAATGGCATGATTTGGTCTTTGATGGCTGCCAGGTTTGCCGCGCAACGTCGCTGCGGCCGGGGCACCGCCACCTTTATACGCCGCAGCACCGTTCCCGGAGCCGACGAGAGTACGAGAATTTCATCCGCCAGGAAGGCGGCTTCCAGCAGATCATGGGTAACCAGCAGCACGGTTACCCCGGTTTCCTGCCACAACCTGACCAGGTCATCCTGCAGTTTTTCCCTGGTCAAGGCGTCGACGGCGGCAAACGGCTCATCCAGGAGCAGAATTTTCGGCTGCACCGAAAGCGCCCGGGCCAAGGCAAGCCGCTGACGCATTCCGCCCGAGAGCTGACCCGGATACTTTTCCCCCTCTTTTTCCAGCCCGACCAGTCGCAGCGACTGCAGAGCTGCGGACTCACGGTCACCCTTCGGCACACCGGCCATACGGAGCGTGAACATCAGGTTCTGGCGCACCGTCATCCAGGGGAACACCGCGTAATCCTGGAAAATCATGGAGGTATTGTGCCGGTTGCAGCTACGGAACAGGCTGTTGGCGAACGGGGGAAGGAAACGGTACTTGCGCCTCGGCATCAAGGGCGCTCCGGCAGGGCCGGGCACCAGGTCCAGGACCGGTTCGCCTGCCACCCGAATGCCGCCACTCCCCTGCACCTGCAGGCCGGCAAGCAGTTCCAGGAGGGTGGACTTACCGCACCCGGAAGGTCCCACCAGTGCAACGAAAGCACCTTTTGCTACCGTGAACGAGACCTGGTCCAGCACCGCGATTGCGCTGTTCGACCTACCGGGGTAGCTTTTATTGAGGTTGCTCACTTCTATCATCGGTTCAGTGAATGAATCGCCATCTCGCATATTTTTGCTCCAGGAATTTGAGCAACTCATTCATGAACCAGCCAAATCCACCCAGGATCCCCATGCAGACCACCATTCGGTCGATCTGAAAGTACTCCTTGGATTGCAGCAGCAGATAGCCGACACCGCTTTGACCGCCAAACATCTCGGCGACCACCAGCATGATCAACCCGATAGAGCTGCCGATACGCAGTCCCATGACGATGGGACCTAGTGCGCTCCAAAAGAGGACCCAGACCATCACCGTGAACTCGCTGGCGCCGAACACCCGGGCTGAGGCCAGGTAGCGCGGTTCGGTGTCACGCACCCCTTGGTAGGTGTTGAAGAGTACCGGATAGAACACCCCAAGGAAAATCAAGAAGACCTGCATCGGCAGCCCTACTCCCAGCACGACCATGGTAAGCGGCACCCAGGCAGGCGGAGGTATGGGCGCCAGGATCTGGAACAAAGGGAGCGCGTGACGGCCGATCAAGGAGTTCCAGCCAAGTACCACGCCGAGCGGAACGGCTAGCAAGACCGCCAGCAGGCTACCGAGAAGGTAGCGAAGCAGACTGGTGCCGAGGTGCTGCACCAGGCTCATGCGCGTCAGCAGAAATTTCAGAGTGTGCACCAGGGAACTCGGCGGCGGAAGCAGCGTCACCGGCACCAGTCCCAGGCGCGGCAGCAGTTCCCAGAGCAGGAGTAAAGGAATGAGCACCCGGAGCGACTCTCGGGACAGCAGGCTTCCCAGGGAGAACCCGGCAAACTGCCGCATGGCCCCGAGCAGAGGGCTGATCCGTGAGGGGAGTAGGGCCCGCTTAGGCGCCGTAACTGTTAAAGCGATCGGGCGCACTGCCTTTCCCCCAGGGTTTTTCTCAAATCTCCCGAAACCGGCGCATACGTTGGCAAAGGAAACTGCTCAAGCGCCGCCAATGGGTAACCGATTTGCCTGCTTATGGCCTGGCGCAGTTGGGCGGGAGGCAGGCCACCTGTAGCAACCAATTCCCGAAGCAGCGGCTTCAAAGAGCCCACCGCAGTCTCTCTGACCAAAAGGAAATAGTCCGTTTGGGCCAGCGCGGCGGGGCAGCAGTCGTCGCCGGCCTTAATATCCCAGTTCTGATAGAGAACCTTGTGTCCCAGATTCTGTGCCAGCAGAGCGTATGAGCCCTTGACCAGGACTGCATCCACCGTTTTCGCTTCCAGGGCAGGAATCATCTCGTCAAAAGGCATGAATTTGACCTGAACGTCCGCAGGTTTCACCCCAGCCCGGAGTGCGTCCTTGCGGAACTGATGCAGCAGTTTGCAATCGGGCTCCTGGGCAGCGATGGTGCGGCCAGCCAGGTCACCCAGACGCAGGTTCAGGTCTTTGCGCAGTACAAGGGTCGCTCCATAAGGGAACTGAAGGGCGCCAGCCACCTTGAGGCTGTTTCCGCCCGGTGCCTGGAGGAGCTTCAGCGCCTTGTTGGTTTCCACGAAACCTGCGTCAAGCTTTCCTGCCAGAAGTGCATAGCCTACGTCTCCGCCGCTACCGAAACGGATGATCGACCAGTTCGGAGTCCCAGTTTCAGCTCGGGGATGTGCGGCCGCATAGAGAGGGCCCAGCAGCGGACTGCCGTCACTGCCTATCTTTAAGGTGCCGCCGTTCCCAGTACCGACCGAGGTTGCCTCGATCTTCTGGCTGCAAGCCGCCAGTTGCAGGAGGCAGACCACCAGCACCGCGCAGCACACGATTTTCGCTCGGGCCTTGCGCACTCTGTCATTAAACCTTCCTGCCATGGCATCCTCCCTACCCTACTTTCGTTACGGGCATTTACTGCACCGCCCAGGTAATCCCCTTAAACTCCGGGGCGTAAAGCCTCTCTTTCGGATTCTCTCTGATGATTCCGTTGGCGCGCATCTCCTCTGCCAGACGCCAGATACGTGCCTCATCGACCCTATCGGAAAATTTCAACCGGCTGAGGGCCTTGGGAAGCACGGCGGCAGGAGTCGAGGTATAGCGCTCGGCAATGGCCTCCACATCCGGACCTGCCTTATGCTTTGCGAGCCAGGCATTTGCCTCTGCCGTAGCCTGCACGAACCGCAGCAACGCTGCCGGCTTCTCCTGCAGAATTCCGGTCCGTGCATTTATGGTCCTGCAGGGAAGTGCGGCAGCAACATCCTTGAGCACCGGCCGGAAACCTTTGGCCAGCGCCAGGCTCAAGTGCGGTTCTTCCAGAATCGCACCGTCCACTTTGCCGTTTGCCAGGTCGACCAGGGCTCGGGAAGCAGATTCGACCACCACGCTGAACTCGCCTCCCGCTCCCCTGGCTTTTCCTTGATAGGCTAGAACTCCTTCACAATTGGCAGACGGACCCGCCAAGCGTCGCCCCTTCAAATCGGCGGCCCCCCTGACGGATGAACCCTTCGGAACGACCAGGACTGCACCGCAGGGGGTCTTGGCCTGGGCAATGATCTTGAGTGGAGCTCCCTGGGCAATGGCCATGACTGCCACACTCGGGCAGGACCAAAAGATATCGGCCTGACCGGTGAGCACCAGATCCCGGGCAGCCGCCGGGTCTCGGGCTTCAGCCAGGCGCACTTCAAGACCATGTTTTTTGAATAGCCCCAAATCATTGGCAACGTACAGATTGAGGTGATGCAGGCTCCTTTCGTCCGCCACCACGAGCGTTGCCGGCGTCACTCCCTGACCTGCCATTGCACTACGGGGCATTCCAGCAAACAGGTAAAGACCGAGGACTGCGACTAACAGCCCAACTCCCGCAAGCAAGCCCGAGCCCGGCCGGATACCACCGCGTGTGCTAGACATCTTGGAACAGTGCGGTGGAAAGGTAGCGCTCACCCGTATCGGGGATCACCACCACGACCAGCTTCCCCTTGTTCTCGGGGCGGCGGGCAATCTGCCTTCCGGCAAAGGCGGCAGCACCGCCGGAGATGCCCACGAGAAGTCCTTCCTCGCGGGCAAGTTGGCGCGCAACATCGAAGGCCTCATCGTTTTTAACCTTAAAAATCTCGTCATACACCTCGGGGTTCAGCACCCTGGGGATAAACCCTGCGCCGATCCCCTGGATCTTATGCGGTCCGGGAAGCCCGCCCGAGAGCACGGGGGAGTCGAAGGGCTCCACTGCAATAACCTTGACGCCGGGGTTTCGTGCCTTGAGCACCTCGCCCACGCCGGTCAGGGTACCGCCGGTGCCAATCCCGGCAACGAGGATGTCCACCTTGCCATCGGTATCTTCCCAGATCTCTTCGGCTGTCGTCGCGCGGTGAATGGCCGGATTGGCCGGATTATTGAACTGCTGGGGCACAAAGGAGTTGGGGGTTGCGGCCGCCAGTTCTTCCGCCTTCTCGATGGCACCCTTCATCCCTTTTGCGCCCGGCGTAAGCACCAACTCGGCTCCGTAGGCCTTGAGCAAGTTGCGTCGCTCAATGCTCATGGTATCCGGCATGGTGAGGATGAGTCGGTATCCTTTGGCGGCGGCCACGAATGCGAGGGCGATGCCGGTATTGCCGCTGGTAGGCTCGATTATGACGGTATCTTTGGTAATGAGACCCTTTTCCTCGGCGTCCTTGATCATGGCGAAACCGATGCGATCCTTGACGCTGCCGCCCGGGTTAAATGCTTCGAGTTTTGCCACAACGTCTCCGCCCGCGTCGATGCCAAAGCGCGACAGTCTCAGTAGGGGTGTTCTTCCGATCAGTTCCGTGAGGTTGCTTGCGATTTTAGCCATGAGAATCCCCTTTTCGTTTATTCAGGTTATTTGGTGTTTCCCTAGTTATCTTATTAGCGCAGGTACTTGAACCGTCTAGAGTCCTGCAGGGTAAGGAGAGCCTCTTCCACCGTTCCCGCCAGCATGAAGGGCATGATGCGCCGGCTCAGCAGCACATCAACCGCACCGGAGCCAACTTGCTCCACAACCACCCCCCTGCAATCTGCAATCAGCTCCGCAGTTCTTTCCAGAGCATCGTCGCTATGCTCCTGCCCGACGCAGGCGGGAAGATTCTCCCTCTCCTCGCGAAACTCCCATCCTCCCTCTTCCAGTTCGTAAATCCGGAAGAGCCGGGCACGCCCAAAATGCGCATTCACCTGCTTACCGTCACTGCTGGCCACTGCGATTTTGACGCCCATGACATCCTCCTATCAGCCGCTGAAACGAAAAAAAGACCAAGACACTCGCCCCCTGTAAAAGGAACGAAATGCCTTGGCCTCCAGTTTTTCTGGTCAGCCCCGGTGCATGCCGGAAAAGCTTAATTATTTGAGTGGGCCGGCTAAACCATTAAGTCTATCGATTTAGCTTGCACCTGACGGGAATACTAACGAACCCGCCAACCAAAGTCAAGTACTTTTCTTGTTAATCGATTTATTTTGTAGACTAACCTGGTAAAGAATTAAATAAGCAACTTCCAGTCCGGTTCAGCCGGTAAGTCTTCCTCCTTGGTCGTTACTGTTTTTCAGTAGACTGTCAAACCAGCGAAACGCAACGGGGTATCGGATGTCGTGTTCACCGTCGAAAATATCAAAGAAAAACCGTTCAGCTCCAAGGCGCTCCAGTTCCAGTGCAAGATTCCAGCTATGGGAAAAGGAGACAACCTTATCGAAGCGACCGTGATGCAGGGAGAGGTTCACCTTTGACAACGACTCGACATGGGAAATCGGAGAACGCTCACGATACTCCCGATCCACTGCAACCGAGGTGCCCGGATCCCCGCCGCAGCACGCCGCGATATGGGGCGTATAATCGGGGTTCTGCCCGTGCCAGGCTACAAGATCCGTTATCGGCACCCAGGAACTGACTCCGCGCCAGAGGGTCGGGGCGTTGGCTGCAGCAAGCAAAGAGGCGTGCCCCCCGCCGCTACCGCCGAGGAGAAATACCGCGTCACGAACGATAGGGTAGCGGTCCGAGACCAGTTGGACCGCGTCTACAACATCCTGGATGGCAAGGGAGGATCCGCCTGCCTGACGCGCTCGGGGATTCGCCACCAGATTGGCCCCTCGAAACTCCGGGAGCAAAAGCCCCCAGCCACGCTCCCGGCATAGCGGCAGCATCCCGTCAACCTGGTTATACCGGTCATAACTCCACGTATGCAGTCCCACAACCAGAGGCACCGGTGCGCTTCCGCCCGGATGATAGAACAATGACGGTTCAGCTGAACCGTCACGGGAAGAAATGCATTCAATTTCTTTTATTTCGGGAAAAACCATTCCATACTCCACCATTCAAGTAAAGATAAGCTACGACATCCATACTACAATACATGCACGCATGAATCAAGAATTATAAACCCAAAAAAGCCAGGAGTCCGAACCTTTGCAGATCAGGAAACCTGGCTACGGGATAATCAATTAACAGTTCAAACTAGATGGCAGCACCGTCCCGTACCATGCCAGACTCCAGTTCCTCGGTAATCTCGCTCCACTTGCGAAGCCAGGCGGCGTATGAGGCGGCGTCAAGAGAAAGAGGGGTGCCGACCGCCCCGAGCCTCTGAACGACAAGACGCGCCAGTTTCCGATACACGCTGCTCAAGTGCGACTGGGGAGCCGACTCCATTACCGTCTGACTGCCGAATTCCCCTGCCGAGACCATGAGGGAGTGAGGAATAGAAACGCACGGCTTAGTCCCGGCCTCCCGGTTGAAATCATCCACCAAAGATTCAGAAAACGGCCCCGACATGTTATTGGCGATGACGCCGCCAAACGTGCTGGGGTGTTCGCTGCCAGGAGCAAAGGAACCCAGGAACTGGTTCAGTGTCGTCAGCGAGGCGAAATCGGCGGATGCCACCACGAAGATTCGGGTCGGTTCGCCTTCGTTGCGCAGAAACGGCAGTACGGTTTCCGGGTCGCCGGAGATATCGTGTATTACGTAATCCGGATGAAAGCGCGCGATGAGTTCCAGCCGACGCACCACGGCGAAATCGGGGGCAACGTCCGCCTCACCGTCGACACCGCACTCGACGCAGAGAATTTCCCCAAATCCGATTGCACAGTGGTACTTGGTATCGTTGCAGAGGTCTTTGCAGGCGTTGCCGCAGGCGGCTTTCAGGGGTCCCCGCCCCCGCAGCAATCCGGTGGAAATCCTGCGTCGGTCGTATCCCAGATGGGCGACACGATGCCCCTGCTCAGCCAGCGCGGCGCTGAGATTGACCGCGGTGGTCGAAACACCCGAGCCGCTTCTCCCTGTTATCACAAGATGTTCCACTGCAACCTCCCCTTGGTAAATCCGCACGGCGGCAACTGCACGGCCGCCGGGCACCCGCCGGCACGCCTTTCTGACGGAGTGCGGATAAGCGCGGGCAGTACTGGCCGGAACCGGGGAATCCGGACCCGCGACCAATCTAGATGTTTGACCCGTCCTGCACCGATCCCGTCTCGAGCTCGGCAATTATTTCTCCCCACTTGACTGCCCACTGTCTCAGTGCGCCACGTTGCAGGAAGCTTGGGCGCCGAACCTCGTTGGGCTCCAGTACCAGCTGAGCCAGTTTCCGGTACACATAGGAGATGTGGGAATGCGGTGCTGACTCTAACAAGGTCTGATTGTAGAAATCGCTCACCGAGATCATCAGGGAATGCGAGATACTGGCAACAATGGAGGTGTTGGTCTGGGCTACGAAATCGGCGACGATCGACTGGTAGAGGTTTTCGGTCAGGTTGTTGACAATAACACCACCAAAGCGGTAATCCACCGCAGCCACGGTGTTGAGCCAGGCGAAAAGGTCATTGACGGCACTGATCGCGCCCATGTCCGCCGTGGTGATAGCGAACAGGCGTGCCACCCCTTCCGTTGCACTCGGCAGCGCAAACGATTCTCCCGGTTCCAGGAAAACATCGTGGATTACCAGGTCGGGACGAAAGCCGGTAACGAGCGGATGACTGAGGAGGTAGGCAGGATCTCTCTCGCTGACAAGTTCGGCCCCCTCGACACAAAGTGTTTTCTTGCACCCCAGAGCGTAGCGAGGAGCGCTGGAGCGTCCTCCCCAGTCCGGGAACGGATGCAGGGTGCCGACGCCCGGCAACGTTGCCGACGAATTTCCGCGGGGATCGTAGCCGACCAGCAGCACCCTCTTTCCGGCCTCCGTCAGTGCGGCGGCCAGATTTGCCGCCGTAGTCGACTTGCCGACCCCCGTCCTCCCTACGATGATTACATGTTCGGCAGACACGTTGCCTCCTACTATCTCGCCCCGTGAGCCGGGGTCTATCTCAGCGAATTGGTGCATCACCAACACTCACACCTTCCGGGAGTCGTTCATCCCGCACAGGAATTTTCGTCAACTTCCCTGGCGCAGGCGTTCATGGCTTCATGGTTATCGCTGAGCACCGTTATCGTGGGGTGATCGCCACAGACCGGGCAGTCGGGATTTCTCACCAGTTCCACCCTGGTGAATTCAGTATCCAGTGCATCGTAAATCAGCATCCGGTTGTTGAGGAGTTCGCCTATACCAAGCAGATGCTTGATTGCCTCGGTTGCCTGCAGCGTGCCGATTATGCCGGGAAGTACCCCCAAAACCCCAGCCTCGGCGCAGGTGGGGATCGCCCCCGGCGGCGGTGGGACAGGGGCTATGCAACGGTAGCAAGCCGAGTGCCCGGGCTTTACTGTCGTGGTCTGCCCCAGGAACTGGAGAACGCCGCCGTGGGAATATGGTTTTCCTGCCAGAACACAGGCGTCGTTGATCAGGAATTTGGCGGCGAAGTTGTCGGTACCGTCGATGACGAAATCGTAGTCGCCGATGATCCCGGAGATATTCCCGGCATGTATCCAGCTGTCGTAGACAGTGACCGTCACGTCGGGGTTTATCGCCGTCATTTTCTCCGCCGCCGAGTCCACCTTGGGCCTCCCCACATCGGCGGTCTGGTGGATAACCTGCCGCTGGAGGTTGGAGAGCTCCACCAGATCGGGGTCGGCGATGCCGATGCTGCCGACCCCGGCCGCGGCCAGGTAGAGAGCGGCCGGGGAACCGAGTCCTCCGGCGCCGATGATGAGGACCCGGCCGTTCAGGAGCTTCTGCTGCCCTTTCCCACCCACCTCCTTGAGGATGATGTGTCGGGAATAACGCTCGATCTGGGTGTCGCTTAAAACCGTCATATCATGCTCCTCCCCGGCGCCCGGCCAGGGATCGTTACTACTGCCGCTGATAGATCGCCGCCACTGCGTGATGCTGATAATAATGACTGATGCGCCTGAACCCGTAGGGGGTGATGAGGCTGTCCAGCTCTTCGTGGCTGAAGGTCTTGGCGCAGCTTACACACTTGAAGTGGTGGCTGCACGAAGGGCTGCATTTCGCTTCCTGCCGCCGGCAACGCACCTCCATCAGCAGATACCCGCCCGGTCGCAGGTTCGCAACCACGTTATCAAGATAGCGGCGCTGTTCAGCGTCGTCCATGATGATATTGAAGACATAGGTGGAAAGTACCAGGTCAACATCGAGGCGGCTTTGCTCCAGCTCCCCGACATTGAGAAGCCCGGCGAGCCACCTCGCGTCAGGCCGCCCGCGCTGTATCTCCACCTGCTCGGGTAGGTCGGCCGCGTAGACCGTGAACCCCTTTTGTGCAAGATAGAGCGAGTTGCGCAGGGTACCGGCCCCATAGTCGAGCACCGTCTCTGCTTGGCTCTGCCTGAAAAATCTGGAATAACGTGTAATACTGCCAGCGGCTCTGGTCATCGTTTGCTCCTCAAAGCAATAAAAAAGGCCAGGGCATCTCTTAAAAGTGATGACGCCCTGGCCTCCAGTTTTCTGGTCAACCATTATGGGAAGCGATATGCTCTTTAGTTGTCAGGAACACCACCGGTGATCAAATGCCACTGCCATCGATCTGATCGCCTTTGTTCAGCCTGAATTTCTCGTTCTTTTCGATCTGAATGATTCTGCCGTCCTGGACTACCAGAGTCACAGTTCCAAAGCGTATGGTCCGCAGTGCATCGCGTAGAGCACGTTCCACGTCACCGCTAAGCTTGCCCCCCGGGAGACTACTATTATCTGCCATTGCCAACCTCGAAGAAAACTAGGATCGCCACGCTACGTCGACAACCTGTTGTGAAATGCTACGCGCCGTCCGCCTGCCTATTTCCCGGAATAAATCTGGTCGAACACGCCGCCATCTTCAAAGTGGGTCTTCTGGGCCTTCCTCCAACCGCCGAAAGTATCGTCGATGGTAACCAGTTTCACCTTGGGGAACTGTTTGGCGTATTTAGCGGCAACTTTCTTGTCCCTGGGGCGGTAGTAGTTCTTCGCCGCAATTTCCTGACCCTCCGGGGAGTAGAGATACTTCAGGTACGCCTCGGCAACCTTGCGGGTCCCCTTGCGATCCACCACTTTGTCCACCACGGAGACCGGGGGTTCGGCCAGGATACTAAGGGAGGGGACGATGATCTCGAATTTATCCTTACCCAGCTCGTTTACCGCGAGGAATGCTTCATTCTCCCAGGCGAGCAGCACATCTCCCTGGCCGCGCTGAACGAAGGTGGTAGTTGAACCGCGGGCGCCAGAATCAAGCACCGGCACGTTCTTGAACAGCTTGGCAAGGAAATCTTTTGCCGTGGCTTCGCTGCCACCCTTCTGCTTCAAGGCGTAGGCCCAGGCGGCCAGATAATTCCAGCGTGCACCACCAGAGGTCTTGGGGTTCGGGGTGATAACGGCAATCCCCGGTTTTACCAGGTCGTTCCAGTCTTTAATGTGTTTCGGGTTCCCTTTCCGGACCAAGAAGACGATGGTCGAGGTATAGGGGGAGCTGTTATGGGGAAGCCTTTTCTGCCAGTCCTCGGGGACCAGCTTCGCCTTGTCGTGGATCGCGTCGATGTCGTAGGCCAGCGCCAGGGTCACCACGTCAGCTTCCAGACCGTCGATCACTCCCCTCGCCTGTTTGCCGGATCCGCCGTGCGATTGCTTGAAGGTGACATCCTGTTTAGTCTGCTGCTTCCAATGTTTGGCAAAGGCCTTGTTGTAGTCCTGGTACAGCTCACGGGTCGGATCGTAGGAAACGTTCAAAATCTCCTGCTGTGCGAAGACGCTGAGCGGCAGGGTGGCTCCGATGAGGGCTAACAGGGCTGCGGATACCAGGTGTTTTTTTAACATGACTTCCTCCATTTGATTTTGTCCATCGACTTAGTAGACTAATTGGATAAATTTTTTTCCTGCGATCCATCGCCTTTAGATGCAGAAGTTCAGGACTCCCTTCTGGGCCTCCTCGGCGTTGTCAATTTGTTCGAGTACATCGGCAAGTGTCGTTCCGTCCAGAATTTTGGACATTGCGTCACGCACGTCCTTCATTACCACCCGGATGCCGCAGGTAAGTTCATTGCCGCACTCGGTACACTTGGCGTAGGATGATTCGCTGACGCAAGGTACCGGCGCAATCGGTCCTTCCATGATCCGGATCGCCTGCCCGAAGGTGATGGATTTCGGGTGCCGCCCTAGGTAATACCCCCCGCCCTTCCCTTTCTTACTCTGGAGAATGCCGTTATTCTTCAGGGCAAGCAGAATCGCCTCGAGGAACTTTTTGGGGATGTTTTCTTCCCGCGCTAGATCGGCGATGAGGATTGGCCCCTTGTCGTACTGGCGGGCAAGATAGATCAGGGCCTTCAGGCCGTATTTGGTTTTCTTCGATATCATTCGCTTATCCCTATAAACTAAGTAGGGCAGTTGTAGCATCGAGTCCGCATGCTTGTCAACAATAAAAAACCATGAGATTGCGACATTATTTCCCTCTGGTACACAGTAACCCCGGCAGGAGCGGCTTTAACTCCGGCCACTCCCCTCTTCCCGGCTAAGGGATACCAAGCGGGGGGCCCCCTTGTCCGGTGCGTTGGAATTTACATTCTGCGCTGGAGGAGATGATGTCGAGCGCCATCCAGTGAGGTGCCAAGATTGTGGCCTACAAGATGTCCATGGAACTCATGGGGATTCGCGGTGACAATGCAGCGATTTGTCCTTGGGACAACTGTTATTTAAGAACATTATGATTTACTTGTTGACCTGTTGATCTAAGCCGGCTTCCTGCCACTTATCACAAACAGCTCTTCACTGTCAACGCCGCAGACCGGTTCCAACCCTGCGTCAACAAACAGACCGATGACCCTCTCCAACGTGGGGAGATGGTCATCGGCCAGCGCTGCAGGCACGTTTCGGTGCAGGTGGTTGATCGCCTCACGCCCTTGCGAGTGGCAGACGGTAAGGCGCCCTTCCGGCTTCAGGAAGCCGCTCAGAACCTTCAGTGTCCGCAACTTGTCCAGGAAGTGAGGGAACACGGAGTAACAGAGCACCTGATGGTAATACCCCGATTCGATAGATAGCTCCAGTATGTCGCCATGAATGAAGGTAACGTTGTTCCCGCTGGTCTTCCCGCGCGCGACAGCCAGCATCGCCTCGGCAATATCCACCGCGTCAATGAGCCCGGTCCTCCCGATGCGCTCCTGTAAAAACGAAATGAGAATCCCGGTACCGGCGCCGACATCGAGGACGACATCTCCTGGTGCCACCTCTGCCATATCGAGAATCCGGTTGATCCGCCCCCTGTCGTGGCAGCAGATGGTGTCCCATTTTTCCGCCAATGCATTAAAAAAGCTGCGGTGCCCCATTAAAACCCCTCAGTCAATTGCACAATTCAGCCTGCCACCGCGACGGTCTCTTCCGTATCGGCGGCGTCGGCGACCGCAAGGCTCTTCTGGGCCAGCACCGCAGCCCCCAGGGCACCTGCGTAGATGCTGTCCAGCTTGACCGTGCTGATCGCGTGCCCCAGCACGTCCTCCACGGCTTTGCGCATGCCGAGGTTGTTGGAAACCCCGCCGGTGAAGACCAGCTCCCCCTCCAGCCCGATTCGGTTGAACAGGTTCTTAACCCGGCGCGCGGTAGCGATGTGGATGCCGGCGGCGATGTCCGCCCTGCTCTCCCCCTTGGCCTTCAGGGAGATGACTTCGGATTCGGCGAAGACGACGCACTGGCTGCTGATGTCGGAGGGCTTGGTAGCCTTAAGCGCCTCACCGCCCAGCTGCTCGGTGGTCAGCTCCAGCAGGTGGGCTGCCTTCTCCAGGAAGCGTCCGGTGCCGGCGGCGCACTTGTCGTTCATGATGAATTCCACCACCTTGCCGTTACGCGGATCGACCCGGATCGCCTTGGAGTCCTGGCCGCCGATGTCGACGATGGAGCGGACATCGGCATTGAGGATATGGGCGCCCATGGCGTGGCAGGATATCTCGGTGACGATCTTGTGCGGTATGTCGCCGAATTCGAGCGCCACCCGTCCGTATCCGGTGCCGACGATGTACTCGACGTCGGACTGCGCGAGGCCGGTTTGTTTCAGGAGCTTCTTGAACAGCTTGTCGGCGGTCTCCTGGGTGTGGACGCCGGTCGGGGTGATGGCCGTGTACAGGTTGCCGCCGGCCAAGAGAACCGCCTTACCGGTACGCGAGCCGATGTCGATGCCGATGACCCGCCGCTCGCTGATTAGCGGGAGCTGCCTGCTGTCGATTGCCTCTGCTACTCTCATAAATCACTCCTTTTCAACTCGTTATGCTGCCGTTAAAATTCTAGGAAAGCATCTCGACAAAGGCCTTGATGCGGGTCAGCACCTGGCCGCTGGGGGCACCGGTCTGGAAGGAACCCTCAAGGTTGATGCTGGGAACTCCCTTTTGGTGAAAGTATTCGCGCCACATCTCGCGGTCCACGGAGGCGAAGGAACAGCCGATGTAACCGTACAGGATCAGCCCCTTGGCGCCGACCTTTTCTATCTCGGCCTCGATGACGTTCCGGGCGTACACGCCGGCTCCGGCGATGGAGTTGGAGTAGACGAAGTGGGCCAGCGCCTCCACCGGCGGGACATCCTCGCGGTAATTCTTGAAGGGGACCGAGCGCAGCCCCAACAGGGCGCCGCCGGCCTGGTCGATCGCCTCGTAGATGCCGAACTCCTGGCCCGTGCCGCCGGCCCAGACGAGCGGTATGACCTTGTTCCGTTCATCGTTGTTGACCGGCCTGGCCTCCAGTTCCTCCAGGAGCAGGTCGAGCGCCTCCTCGTACTGGTCGGGCTTGCCGAAGTAGTTGTTCAGGCCGATATTGAGCATCTCGATGGTGGCAAGGCTTTTGACATAGAACGGATGCTTGAGCCGCAGGGCGAGGATCTGGCGCATCTTGTCCAGCAACCGGTTTTTACGCTTCAGCTCGAAGGTGAGTTTCTCCTCGTCGACGGTGCTGCTGCCGGTAAGCCACTCAGAGGCGTCGTGAACCTCCTTGATGAAAAACTGAATCAGCTTTTCCAGGCGCTCCCCTTGGACGCTGGCACTGCGGTACAGCACGTCGTTGTTGTAGACGTCGAAACCCTCGTTCTTCATGACCTCCCAGGCGAGGTTGTACGGCTCGCAGGCCGAGCTGTTCCCCATGATGCGCCTGATGCTGGTTTCGTCGCGGCGCAAGTGCCACTGGCCGACCGTGCACTTGACCATGGAACAGGTTTCGATGGGGAACTGGTAATGGTCCTCGGCGATCAGCATTATGTCCCGGTCGCTGAGCCTTCCCAACTCGCTGAAGGCGACCGGCAGTACTCCGCTGGCATAAGCGAGCGGGACCTCCCAACCGTACCCCATGCACCAGACGGCATCCGTCTTCCCCTCGGCGAAGGCCTTTTCGGCGTCGGGTACGTAGGATTCCGAGAGATCGAGAATCCTGTTGACGGCCGGCGAGTAGCTGTGGACTTCCTTTGAGTACGCTATGTACTCACGCTGACTGTGTATGTCCAATGGATCCATCGGTCGCCTCCTCCCTTTCGCCCAGCACTTCGATAAATGCCTCGAGTCGTGTACGTAGTTGCCCCAGGTCGCTCGCCGAGTAATCGATGGGGACCTCCAGGATCGGAATGCCAAGCTGCTGGAAATGTTTGAAGAACTCGTGCTTGGTCTGCCCGTAGCAGGGGCAGAATTTTAGATACACGTAGAGGATGCCGTCCACGTCGTACTCCCTGGCGAGGTTGCCGGAGAGATCGACCCGCTCCTGCAACGGCTTCATCCGGGCGCAGGGCGCCTGGTCCAGGTAGCCGTCGGCCAGCGACTGGTACGGGTCGCCGGCTTCGTCGAGCTGGAAGGAGACATTCTTGAGGCCGGTGCAGTGGTCCTCCACCACCACCCGGGCGCCGATCTCGTTTTCGACCAGTTCCAGCAGGCGCCGGTCGCCGTCGGCGATGATCCCGCCCGACATCATCAGGCGGATCCTGCGCCTACCCTTGTCGGGTACGGCGGCGAGCGTGTTAAAGGTTTCCGTGAAAAGCACCAGAAGTTCCTCGGGCGGCAGGTAGTAGAAGGCCTTTATCAGGTCCAGGAAGTCCTTGCCGGTAAGCGGCGGGTTGTCGCGCTTACGCAGCTCGGAGATATCGTTGAGCACGCGCCGGACCTGGTTGTAGAGCTTGATCTGTCTGCGCACCTCCTCCTCGGTGACGGTGTTACCGGAGAGCGCCTCCAGGTCGTCCTTGAAGCTGAGGATCTCTGAGCGGTAGTAGTCTCGCGAGCTCGCCTTGTGGCGCAGCCTCGGGAGGTTCAGGACTTCCGTGTCGGTGAAGAAGTCGCCGATCGCCTCGCCGACCTTCTTGATGCAGTCGCAGGTGTAGAAGGTGTAGACCTTGTCCAGCGAGCTGTAGAGGGGATCCCCCTCCTTGAAGGCGCCGAGGATGCTCTTGGTGAAGTCACAGAAGACCGCCTGGGTGATCTGCTCGCCGCTGGCAACGATCTCGCTGTTCCCCGCCTTGAAGAGCCGCATCTGGGCGACCCCCGCGGCGTTGATCAGCTCAAGCGGGGTGTAGGTGCAGAGGTAGCCGACCTTCTTGCGGGGGTCCGCGCCGCTGATGATCGCTTCCTGCTGCTTGGCGATGCGGTTTTCCACCTCGGTCAGGTCCAGGGTATAATCATCGGCGCTGGAGTGCTGCACCTTGGCGGCCGTGGCGCTGTACTGCTGGGCGTAAACCGCGGCGCCCAGGGCACCACCGAAGATGCTGTCGAGCCTGGTCGGGCTGATCGGATGACCGAGCAGGTCCTCCAGCGCCTTCTTCATGCCTATATTGTTGGAGACCCCGCCGGAAAAGGCGAGCTCAGGCTCCAGCCCCATGCGGCTCAGTAGGTTTCTGATGCGGCGGGCGGTCGCCAGGTGGATCCCCGCGGCGATATCTTCCGGTTTCTCGCCCCGGGCCCGCAGGGAGACGACTTCCGATTCCGCGAAGACCACGCACTGGCTGCTGATCTCGGCGGCATTGTTTCCCCGCACCGAGAGCGGGCCGAGTTCGCTCAGTTTGACGTCCAAAAGCTCCGCCACCTTCTCAAGGAAGCGGCCGGTGCCGGCGGCGCACTTGTCGTTCATGATGAACTCGACCACCTTGCCAGTCTCGGGATCGACCTTGATCGCCTTGGAGTCCTGGCCGCCGATGTCGATGATGGTCTTCACCTTGGCGTTGAGGTAATGTGCCCCCATGGCGTGGCAGGAGATCTCCGTAACAATCTGGCGTGGAATCTCGACAAAATCCATGGCGACCCGGCCGTAGCCGGTGCCGACGATGTAGTCGATGTCGGAGCGCTGCAGCCCGGACTCCTCTAAAAGCTCTTCGAACAGCTCGTCGGCCGTCTCTTGCATGTTGATCCCCGTCGGGGTCTGGGCCGTATATATGTTGCCTGCGGCCAACAAAACTGCCTTGCCTGTCCGGGAACCGATGTCAATGCCGATGACTCTGGCATTGCTGACGGTGGGGACCAGGCTCGGATCGATTACCTCGTCTACTCTCATTACGATCACCTCGTACTGTTTGTTTAGGTCAAAAAGCACAGTTACATAAAAAAAGGAGGCCAATCATCGCACATGAGCGATGAAAGACCTCCGGTTGTCCGGTCAGTTAAACAAATTTACTCTATTATACACATAGACTTTTGCTAATTCTTAGGCATTCGGCTATTATTCTTCTATTTCCGGCCTTCTTAAGTCGGATTACCTTGCTTCCCCACAACTTTATCCACAGAAAATGTGGATAAAGTGGCTTGGAAAGTTCGAACATCATGAGTTGACCGGATATATGATTACACGTAAATGCTTTATTCATGTATAATCTTCTGCAACTGTTTTTAGAGGCTAATGAAGTGAACCATCATAGCCAATGCCGGACATCAGGAGATCGCATGCTTCGTCGCAGCCTAATCATCACCCCTCTTATCGGGCTCGGTATCCTTGGCAGCTCAACCTTGTACGCCATGGAAAGCGGCGGTTACAGCGAATTCCAAAAACTGATGCTTACGCCTCTAAGCGTGCTCACGGAGAAGGCCGCCCAGACTTTTCGAGGCGAAGACCAGCGTGCTGCTGCGACGGTGGTACCAGGCTCACAGGAAATTACGAACCTACTAACGGGGAAAAGCGCCTCGCCCTCTTATGACTCAAAAAGCGTTGCCTATCGGATTGCCGCTCAATTACCAGAATTGCTCTCCAAGCAGGAATGCTATTCGGGCACGCCCGAGCACCGCTCGGTACTTGACTGCCTGAAGGCCAGCAACACCATTTCTGCCACCTTGGCTGGATCAATACCTGACCCGACCTGTGTAACCGAGGCCATTTTGATCTTCCTTTGGTCGCAACTAGGTGCCTCCCCAGGTGACATGAACGCGGCAATCCGTATGCTCTACGACCCATCGGTAGGTGAACCGCCCCCTTTTTCACCATAGCCACCTCATCCAAGAGCCGCGTCCAGGAATCAGGAAGCGGCTCTTGGGTCTCTTATTGAGGTGAGTCCCCCGAGCTAGAAGAAGTAGTACAAGGCGAGACGCCCGACATTAGCCTGGCCATGGTCCGAGAGGCCGGCAAGTCCCGAGGCCCCACCTGCATCGACCACGTTGCCATATTTGGTGTGCAGATGCTCGTACTCGGCTGCTACGCGGACAGCGGCGTTAAGGTCGTACGAGGCATTGATGAAGAAAGTCTCGTTGAATTGCTCGTAATTCGGATTGTTCTTGTAGGAAGCATAATCAACCGCACCTCTCCTGCCGTAGCCCCCTGAAAAGCCAAGGTCCTGGATGGGATAGTAGTAAAGTTCGCTCGCTATGCCGTACCCTTTAGCCCCGGTAAGGTTACCGGGTGTGCCGACCAGAGATGCGCCGGTCGCGCCGGTGCCTGCTATAGTCTGGTAATTGGCAGCCTCATAGATTTGCCCTTCGAAGGCAACTGTTCCTGCCCTACTTTTGCCGTCAGCAGACCTTACGATGGGAACGAAGGTGTAGAAACCCGCACCCCAGGTATCAACCGACTTGGCATTCCCCTGCACATTCTGGTTTCCGTAAACCCCGAAGAATCCGGCCGTCAGGGATTTCTGGGAAAGGCCGTAGTATCCGGGTGCCACGCCGAGCGCCTTGCTGACGAACAGCACCTGCCCGGTCACGTTGGGCTGGGCACCCCAGGTGTCGCCGGCAGCCCCGTCAGTGCCAGCCTGACCGCTGGTTGTGCCGGCCTTGCCGGCTGTGCCTAAGATTGAGAAATTAGTCTGGATCGGTGACTCGACTGCGACAGCGAGTTTGATGGAATTGTCTGAGTTCAGATCAACTCGCTGGGTGAGACGTATCTGCGGGTTACGGGCGCCGGTATAAAAGCCGGACCCCCCTGCAGATCGGAAATCGATAGTCGAGCCACTGGCGAGTCCGAAGAGGCCATCAGTCTGACCGAAGAGGAGTTGCGTGGTCCCCCAGTCGAGGTTGGCGTAACCGTGGCGCAACCGCGGGCTCGCATTGAGGTAGTCGGAGGTGGTCGGAGCACTGGCATCTTGGAAGTCGAACTCCAGCAGGCCAGTGGTTTTGGCGCCCAGCAAGGTGGGGCCGTTTGATTTGAACCAGAGGCGGGATTGCCGGGCTGAGAAGGTCGACTGGTCTCGCTGATTGGCGATACTGGAAGTCTTTGATATCGATTGCGGGGCCATCTGGGAATAGCCGGTCCCAAAATCCATCGAGTTGTAGGCGTAGTCAAGTTTTACGAATCCACCGATGGATAGGTTGAACTTGCTGGTAGTCGGGGCTTGCAAATTCCCGTAGATTCCGGGGGCGACCTCGCACGCCGGCGAAAAGTCGCAGTTAAACGGCGCCGGTGCTGCAGCTTTCCCGTTTTCCTCGGCCAGGACCGGCGTGGCGGCTAACAGCGTTACGGCAAAAAGTACAGACAGTTTTTTCATTGTATCCTCCTTGGTGTGGTGTACTATTAAAGTTTAGTTTTCCAGTTCAACATAATCTCCAGGCAGGACCTTGGCGGCTTCCGGGGAAATTCCGTAGGATCCGTCCGGGCCCACTAATTCGGTGATGCTGATACCCGTTATTCGTGGGCCGGAGGCGAAACCAACCCCCTTGACGGCCTCGCCTCCGCGCCGCACCGAAAGCTTCTGTCCCGGTTTCAGCCCGCTCTCGGCACCAGCATCGAAATAGACACGATCTCCCGTGACGCTGACCACTCTGCCGTACCAGGGTATCCGGTTCAGGACATCGAGTATGGCGCCGGAAAGGCCGCTCAGAGACCTGACTGTCGCCTCTTCCGCACTTTCGTCCTTTTCGGGTAGAGGAATGGTGATGGTGAAGCTGCGAAGGAGAAGCGGACCACGTACGTCGTAGAGGTCGGCCTTTAACTGGGCACCCGGACGGGTACCCTTCGGAGCGGCCAGCAGAAGAGCCGGGCCGCCTCCCGGCTGGGCGGACAGCGCGGCCAGGTAGGCGATCCGATCCTGGTCGGCATCAGGGACGGACTTTTCCCCGGCAACTGGACGAACCAGACATCCCTGACCAAGCAATTGCCGAAACGGCACGCCTAGGTGCGATCCCTTTTCCTCGGCCACCAGAAGCCTCCGCGGGGTCCTGACGTCCTGGAGCGCAGCTGTCGCACTGGCCTGGGCGTCTCCGCTCCCCGTTTTACCAGCAAGAGCGTCGTACCCTTTTTTAACCAAGGCCCCCCCCCGCGGAACTCCCTGCTCAAGGGATTTTCGCGGCACCCAGATTTTCGCGTTCGCATCGGGTGAGTCGCCCGCGAAAGGGTTGTCTACTTCGACATAATCGTCCGGGTTTAGTACCACCCTGTTTGCGGTGCACCCCCCGAGAACTGCCAGAGCGGTTAACAGTAAAGCTGCCGGCACCAGTTGGCCGAAGCACCTGTTCAAGGAGGGATGCTGCGAAATTTTGTCAGAGAGCTGGAGCATCGGTTTCATAATCACCTCATTTTTTGGGTAATAAAAAGGCCGGACCCCTTTTCGGGATACGGCCTCCAGTTATCTGGTGAACCAATCGTGGTAGTAGCGCTAAGTCGGTTAAAAAAAAGGCCGGACCCCTGATATGGGATTCGGCCTCCAGTTATCTGGTGAACCATGCTGCACGTATGCTATTTGTAATACGAACCGGCAGAAATGAATCCATTCAAACAGCAGGCGTTATTTGCTCGCCCAGACCTCTTTGAATGCCTTGGAAAAAACCTCGGGTACAAACCCGCGCAACACCTTCTGATCCCTACCGATAATGATCACCGGGACCGCACTGATCCTGTACCTGTCGGACAACTCCTCCATAAAGCGGGGGTTCGCATCGACATCCTTTCCTATAAAAGGAATGTTGTTCTTTTTCAGGTAATCTTTCGCCGCATTACAACTCACACACCAGGGAGTCGAATACACCACGACCCTCGGGTATGCCGCCACGGTATCGGTGTTGCCAGTGGCTGCAAAGGAAACCGACGCATCAATTAGAAGTACCGTGGACAACAAAGTCAGCAACAGGCGTTTCATGGTTGATTCCTCCTTTTAGGCGGCGTTGGCGTGTGAAACGGGATAAAAAAAAGAGGCCGGCGCATAAGCGTTCGGTCTCTTGTCTCTCAAGTGAACCATCTCTATACAAAAACTATAGACAGGTAATACTATGAAGCGGTTTTACTGTCAACCATTTTTTTCACTGCCGCAGAAAAAGCAGTCCGCCCCCTCGTCGGGACTTTAGCAGCTGGTACGCCAAAGGAGAAAGGGCTCCCTGGATTACTGCCAAGTGAAATAACATTTGACAAATCACTGGATCAGGGCTATAAAACCATTAATTCCATAGACTAGTTATTCTGACTGACCGGACATCCGGAGGCCAGGTGAATTTCACCTGGCCTTTTTAATTTTCAACACGCGAACCGGGAAGCAAAGATCCGAAACACTGACGACCTGGGCGCCTAAAGCGCTCTGGGACAACAACACCTGCCACTGGCACTGCAGCAGGATCAGGGAGGATATCATGGGAAAGACAAAAGAGGTTCCACGCTACAAGGTCGTATCAATGAGGGTCAGCGACGAGGAGCAAAAATCGCTACAGGAACTAGCCAGCGAACTGTCGGTAAACATCTCCGACATGATGCGCTCGGCACTGCACCTCTATGCCCGTAGCCGGGAAACTTCCTCCGGGATAGGGCTGTATCGTTAAAGTTAAGGATTAACCGAGCGCCGTTTCGCTCAGGTTGAAACCCGCACGGTAACCGAGCCGGGTCGATATCTCGGCCGCGGCTTGGCAGCACAGGGGAATAAGTTCCCGCTCCAGACGCTCACTTGAGAAACGCCAAGCTGGCCCCGAAATGCTGACCGACCCCGCGATCCACCCATCGTGGTCCCTGACGGGAGCGGCGACACAGCGCACCTCGCCATCCATCTCCTCCAGGTCGAGAGCATAGCCGCGCAGCGTAACTTCCTTAAGATGAAGTCTGAAATGCTCCGGATCGGTGATCGTGTTTGGGGTGAATCGCTGCAGAGCCTCGCCGGATAGCGTGTATCCCCTGGCACCTTCCGGCAGGTGGGCCAATTGCACCTTGCCTGCAGCGGAGCTGTGAGCAGGTAGCCAGGACCCCACCTTGGGAGCTATACGCACCGCCTGGTTGGATTCGGCCGCGTGAAGGTAGACGATGAAGTTCTCCTTCAAGACTGCAAGCAGACTGGTCTCGTTACACGCGTTGGTCAGTTCCTCGAGAACCGGGCGGGCCCGGGAGAGCAGTCCGCCATGCCTGACATAGGTTCGGCTCATTTCCAGTGTCTTGAGTCCAAGCCGGTAATTGTGCGTGGCCCGGTTCTGCTCAAGATACCCACGCCCCTCCAAGGTGGCAATTAGGCGGTCCGTGTAGTTCTTCTCGTGTCTGAGACGCTTACTGAGTTCAGACACCCCAAGATCGCTGACCTCGGCGCCAAACTGTTCCAGCAGGTCGAGCGCATGCGAGACCGCCTGGATGGCATAATCTGTTTTTTCTCTCTTCATTGTCACCTGCTCGCCAGTTGCCTGTAGTACTAGTTACCCTGCAATAGGCCATCCGCATGTTAAGTCATATCATGCCTCGGCAGGAATTGCATCGGGGGCACTTACTTCCTCCAGTTCCCTCTCTTTTTCGTACAACTGGTCCCGCTGTGCCAATTGCGGAAAGAGACCCCGCCAGAGGACTACAATGAACAGGGTCCCGATTCCGCCAATCACGGCTGCGGGGACCACACCGAACAAGGCTGCGGTGGCTCCCGATTCGAACTCCCCCAGCTGGTTGGACGCGCCGATAAACACGGAGTTGACTGCGCTGACCCGGCCACGCATCTCGTCGGGGGTTTCCAGCTGAACGAGAGACGAGCGGATGACCACGCTCAGCATGTCGGCCCAGCCCAGCAAAACCAGGGCGAGAAAAGAAACGATCATGGAGCGGGACAGCGCAAATAGTATCGTCGCCAGGCCGAACCATGCGACCGCGTTGAACATCGCCTTGCCCACCTTTTCCTTCAAGGGACGGCGGGCGAGGTAAATCGATGAGACGAAGGCGCCGACTGCCGGGGCCGAGCGCAGGACGCCGAGTCCCAGCGGGCTTGCAAAAAGGATGTCACGGGCATAAATGGGAAGCAAGGCGGTCGCTCCGCCCAGCAGCACGGCAAAGAGATCGAACGAGATGGCACCGAGTAGCACCGGCTTGCTGCGGATGTAGGATATCCCGGCAAAGATGGTCGCCAGGCTCACCGGCTCGCGACTGGGCATGCTGCGCCTGATCCGGATACGGGAAATCAGCAGGGCAGAGCAGAGAAACAGGGTGCAGCTGACGCCGTAGACGACCGCCGGCCCGGCGACGTAGAGGAATCCGCCCAGCATGGGGCCGATGATGATGGAGGCCTGCATGACCGAGGCGTTGACCGCCATCGCCTTGGGGAGCGCTTCCTGCTCGACCAGCGATGGGACCAGGGTCTGCATGGTGGTGAACTCGAAGGCGCGTGCAATGCCGACGGCAAAGACGAAGAGAAAAACCACCTCGCGGCTCACCCAGCCGCCCAGGGTGGCGCAGGCCAGCACAAGGAGGGCAAGCGCTTCGGCCAGCTGGGCGGTGGCAGCCAGCCGTCGGCGGTCGTAGCGGTCGGCGGCGTGCCCCACGTACAGGACCAGCACCAGCGACGGGATGAACTGCACCAGCCCTACCAGCCCCAGATCGAGGGCGCGGTGGGTCATGCTATAGATCTGCCACCCGACGGCAACCGCCACCATCTGGTACGCGATGATTGCCGCCCCCCTGGCCACCAGAAACCAGCGAAACGAGCCCCGAAGCGGGGAGGATAATTCGCTTGTGTCGGACATTCTCACCTTAGGTTTCCCCTTTTCCGTCAGTCATCATCAGTGATAATTTTTCCGGAGTCGTTGTCAACGACAACTGGAGTAACGAACCAGCTGATAACCGGTTCACTGGCGTACTTGCCGACGACGAATTTCCTCCAGTCATCGGTAAAGAGCCGCTCGGCATCAGCGCGCGACTTCCATAGGTAAACGCCGCCGGCATTCCTGCCGTCATCGGTGATCAGATACTGTTTGCGCAGCAATCCGGGTACGCTGGTGTACTTCGGCGCCGTGCTCAAAAAGATCTCTTTTGCTTTTTCCGGGGTGATCGGCTCAGGAAGCCTGAATTGAACAAAGGTGGTAATCATTTGCAATCTCCTATCGTGTGATTCCTGTCGTAAGCCATGAGTGATACATCCCATGAGTGATACATCAAATGCGCTCCGCCGCATATACGTCGGTTCCATAGGGAAATCCGATCGACTCCCTGCCCCGGGTGTCCGGATGCTCTCGGAGCAGGGCTCGTACCTCCTCCAGCACTCCCTTCCTTTCTTCCTCGTTCAGGGCGGCGATAATGCTCATGGAAGCGACCCGGTCCAGGACCGTCTCCGGCGTACCGCTCTGCAGGTAGCTGAATTCGGCATGGCGCAAAGGGGTAAAGAGCGCGGTGGAGGTAAATGCCCTCTTCCACTCGCCACTCTTGTAGCGCGGTGACCCCTCCTCAAAGCGGTCCACGATGGTCGCCAGTCGCGCCACCCAGTCTACCGACTCGTCGCGCCGGTTCCAGATGAGGCCGAGACTTCCTCCGGGCCGAAGCAGCCGGTGGAACTCGGCCAGTGAATCTTCCCCCTGGAACCAGTGAAACGCTTGGGCCGCTATAACGGCATCTGCTGAACCGTCCGGCAGGGGAACCGCCTCCGCTGTCCCGTCCAGCACCTGGACCTCCGGCAGCAGGGTCGAGAACTTCCTCCGCATTTGGGCAACCGGTTCGACGGCGATAATCCGCGCTTGCGACGGGACCAGCAGCCGCGTGAACTTCCCCGTCCCGGCTCCCGGCTCGACCACCACCTTGCCCGGCCCAAGCCCAAGCCAGGAATTGAGACAGTTCAACGCCTCCGGCGGGTATTCGGGACGGCCGCGTTCATAGCTGTCGGCGGCTCGGGCAAATCCCCTGGCGGCGGTGGCATGAATCACAAGTTCCATAAGTGCATCTACCTTTTCATTCAGACTGGTTAATTCTCGGCACCTACTTCACCGCCCCTTGACAAGCTCACTGAGATGCTTCTCCGTGAGTATGGTCGGGATGACACTCATGCCGACACGGAGCAAGCGGTCGGGATCGCTCCCGTGATCTATGGCTATCCTGACCGGTATCCGCTGGATTACCTTCACGTAGTTTCCGGTCGCGTTCTCAGGTGGCAGCAGGGAGAATGCCGCGCCGGTCCCGGCCATGATGCTCTCAACCTTCCCCTTGAAGGTGCGCCCCGGATAGCTGTCGACGGTGAATTCCGCTTTCAGTCCTCTCTTCACGTAGGCAAGCTGGCTCTCCTTGTAGTTTGCGGTCACCCAGGCGTCGTCCAGCGTGACGAGTGACATGAGCGACTGGCCCGGCTGGACGTAATTCCCTGCTTCCACGGATTTCTTTGTAATGTAACCATCTTCGGGAGCAACGATCCGGGTGTAAGAAAGGTTGTGGGACGCCGTCTCAAGCTCACCCCGTTTCTGCGCCACCCGGGCGTCGTTGGAGACGGCCCCCGAAATGCCGATGAGCGCCAGGGCCTGGTGCTCGGCCTCCTGCGCCTCTTTGAGCTGCATCTGGGCGACCTTTTTGGCGGTGGAGAGCCGGTCCAATTCATCCTTGGCGATAATCCCCTGGGCGTAGAGCACCTCGCCGCGCGTAAGGTCGAGGTTTGCCTGATCGAGCTTGGCCGAGGTGAGACCGATACTCGCCCTGGCGCTCTCCACCTGGGCATACGCGCCGGAGGTCTCGTTCCTTGCCATGTCCAGGGACGCGGAGGCGGTCTTCACGAAGGTCTGGTAATCAGAGGCGTCGAGCTCAACCAGCAGATCGCCGCGGTGCACGAACTGGTTGTCGGCGACAGCCACACGCTTTACCATGGCGGGAATCCTGCTGGAAACCGCATGTATGTGCGACTCGATGAATGCATTGTCAGTCTCGATATGAGTCTTACTATGCACCCACTGCTGTAATCCGAAGGCTGCCGCACATAGGAGAACAACAATGAGTATAATCCCGCCGCATTGTCCTTTGCTAAGCCATTTCCGTGAACGTATTGTTCCCTCTACGCCTGCCTGCATCTTGCCTTCCTTTGATGGAACATTCACGGTAGCGGTTGTTTTTTCTCCGGCCCCATGGCTTCGCGGGCATACCGTTTAGCTTCGTCAAGCTCTGAACCGGTGAGTCTAGAGTCACGCAGAGCAGTGAACTTCCTGCCGAACATGTCATTGAGGAATCGGAACGTGGGGGACTTCTCCTCCAGTTCGGCCTTCATAAATCGGATGCATCCCTTGCATTCGGGGTTGCGGACCTCATGCCTTCCGGAATCGATGCTATGAACCTGGGCTAGAAGTCGCATCCCGAGCAGCAGCGGTTCACGTAGCAGCGGAAACCACCAGTGCCGCCGGTACACGATCCGAATCAGCATCAGCGCGCAGTTTTTACAGATGATGGATGCTCGATTTTCCTCTGTGCCGGTCACCTGATTCCAAGCGATTGTTTGCATGCATCGCCCCCCTGTGCGTGATGCTGCATACTATGGCAAACCTATGACAAACCTGTCACGCTTTCCAGTGTGTTGCCTGCGACTTTATGACGGAGGCACTCGCGGAGGCACTCCTACGAACCATGTGAATCAATTCTTATGACAGGGCGAGCGACTTCTTGATCTTGGCCGGAATCCCGCGCGAGCAGGGGATGAAGGTCGAACAGTGGCCGCACGAGCCGTAGTTCCACTCCTTGAAATGCTCGGAGTTGCCGTGATTGCTGCACAGAGCGACCTGCTTTCCCGCCTCGTTGACCGCGCCGGTCGGACAACGCTTTACGCAGGCCCGGCAGCTCCCATCGAAGGCGTACAAGCAGTAGCCATAGGCCTCGGTATAGGGGCGGACGGTCGGGGTGAGGCGCAGGGTGGTGATGACGCTGCAGACCCGGCCATAGGCGCCGCGCTCGGTGATGAGCGCCTGTTGCAGGCCGAAGGTACCCACCCCTGCGGCAAAGGCCACGTGGCGCTCCGACCAGAAGGGAAGCCAGCCGTCCGAGTCGTAGCGCGGATCGATGTTGGGGGCGTTGGCCTCCCCGCCGACCTGCCGGAAAAAGTTGCTCAGGCCGCGCCGCACCACGTTGAGAAACTTCGAGCCGTTCCACTTCCCCGAGGAAAACTCGATTGCCGAGTAGCGTGACTCCTTCTGGTAGCTCTTGAAGATGTGCTCGGAAAAGGGGAGGAATACGCTTACGACCGATTGGGCTTCGGGGAGCCATTCCTGCGGCAGGCGGTGCTGCGTCCCGACCACCTCGGGGTCCTGGAAGCGCGCGAAGAGCGGGTCGTCCGCGGCGGCCACCCCCACGATCGGCAGGTCCCAGATCGGCTGGTTGTCCCCTTCGGGGAGAGCATTGCGAAAATCGCTGGTTACCAGGTGGTTCAAATAGCGCACGACCGCATCGAGGGAAAGGTCCGGCTGCAGCCCGGACGCCAGCACATTGCAGGGTTGCGGATCGGGGAGGAAGAAACTCGGATGAACCCCGGCGGGGACATCCTTTCTCCTGGTGACTTGTTCGGGATTGGGACGCTCGGAGCCTAGCACGGTCAGTTCCTGCGCAAAAGGCTTCCTGAAGCCCGGAGGCGACCCCTTGGTGAAGTCGTAGGCGGTCCAGATGTAGAGCTGTTCGTATTTCTCCTCCAGCAACTGCCCGGCAAGTTGGGCCGCCGTCTGCCCCTCGTGCAGCCGGGTGGTTCCGAGCGTCGGGAAGATCTCCCCTTCGATGAAGTAATACACCTCCTGGCGGATCGGGGTTGCGGCATTGCGCAGGGCCGCGGTCCGGTCTGAGGTGCGCACCGCCAGCACCTTGCGCTGATCCGGCTGGTAGCCGCGGTAGTTCACCTGCAGGATGTAGTCGGTGAGGGCTTCCAGCACCGACTGGCGGTCGAGGATGCGCGGATACGGCTCGCCCCACTTGGGGATCTCGTTGACATATACTGCCGGAACCTGGATTTCAGTCGGTAATCCCATGTACATACCCTCTCTATCTGCAGCTCGGTTCAATGACAAGTGGCATCAATGTCCCCATCCCCATCCTCACAACCGCCCTCACCATGAAGCGGAGGGAGAACATGGCGGTCTCCTATGAGAGCATCTCCACGAAGGTCTTCACCCTCATGACCTGCTCCTCGGTGGGGCGCTCCTTGTGGACCGAGCTCTCCAGCGAGATGAGCGGGATGTTCAACGCCTTGAAGTGATCCCGCTCGACCTGCTGCACGACGCTTCCGTAGGGGCACCCTGTTATCGCCGTAGCTATGATCCCCCGGGCACCGCTCTCCCGGTACAGCTTCTCGATGGTGAAGCGGCGCAGGGTAGCGGAGGTGCCGGCCCCCTCCCCCAGGTCTCCGCGCGCTTGGGCGTCCAGTACGTAATGCGCCACCGCTTCCAGCGCGGGGACGTCCTCGCGGTATGGCTCGATGCCGGCCAGCAGCCAGCCGACAATGGCCGCGTTGGATTCCTCGATAACCTTCAGAATGCCGGCGCCTCCCGCGGCTCCTCCGGTGAGCAGCAGCGGAATGTAGGGACGGACGTCGGGCGTCAACGCGGCGAATTCGAGTTCCTCAATCAGCAGATCGAGTACTCGGACGAATTCGTCGGGGTTTCCGAAGTAGTGGTTCGCCCCGAGGATCACCTGCAGAGTCGGCAAGCTGGTGAGGTAGAATGGGCTCAAGAGCCGCAGCTCGAGGATCTGCTTCACCTTGGCCGAGACCAGGTTCTTGCGGCGGATCTCCACCCAGAGCCGCTCCTCGTCGATCGGCTTGCCGGTCAGCCAGAGCGCCACCTTCTGCAGCTCGTCGGCGAAGAAGCTGATGACATCCGGTCTCTTGTCCTCGGCGCTGAAGGCGGTGATGTTCTCGATGCAGTGCAGGTCGTAGCCGTCCGCCTTGGCGAGTTCCAGCACATTACTGATCGGTTCGCAGGTGGAACCGAAGTACAGGACGCGCTTGATCTTCTCGTTGCGGCGCAGGTGCAGCCGACCGATCATCGCCTTGATCATGGAACAGAATTCCGCGGGAATCTGGAAGTGGTTCTCGGCGATTCCCTCCGCCTCGCGGCTTTCGTTGCGCCACAGCTCGGCAATGCCGACGGGGATGGTATCGCAGGCATAGAGTAAGGGGGCCTCCCAGGAGGTGCCGCCCCAGACTGCCTGTTTCCCCTGGTCCACCAGCCGCTCTATGGTCTCGAACGAATAGGTCCTCGCCAGGGCCTCCAGCGCCGCAATGGCAGGCGATATGGTACCCTTATGGGTGTCGGGACCGGTTGGGCCCCTATGCGTTGACTGTCTGTAGCTCATTGGCTTGGCTCCTTTTGGCATTCAGTACTTCGATGAACGCTTCTAGTCTGGTTTTCAACTGGCCATGGTCGCTCTCTGAATAGTCGGTGGAGATATCGAGTACCGACAGATCCAGGCTCTGGAAGTGATCAAGGAATCCCTTCTTGGTGACTCCGTAGCAGGAGCAGAACTTGTGATAGACGTACAGCACGCCGTCAACGCCATATTCCTGGGCCAATTGCCCGGAGAACTCGACGTTCGCTTCCAGCGTCTTCATGCGCGCACAGGGTGCCTGATCCAGATAGCCGTCGGCGAGGGTCTGGAACGGGTCATCATTCTCGATCGTCGTGTGGTAGAAGGGCTTAAGCCCCGTGCAATGGTCCTCGACCACGACCGGCAGCCCGAGTTCCTTCTCGATGATGTCCAAAAGGCGCCGGTCCCCGTCCGCCACGATGCTCCCGGCGATCATCAGCCGCAGCTTTCCGTTCTCGCCACGGTCCGGCACGGCGCTCAGCTGCCGGTAGAGATCCTGGTACACCGGCAGCAGTTCCTCGGCTGGCACGTAGTAGTAGGCCCGCACCAGCTCAAGGAATTCGCTCCCGGAAAGGGGTGGATGGTTCCTTTTGCGCAGTTCCGAGAACTGTTTCAGCTGCTGGCGCACCCTGTTATATAGGTCGATCTGGACCTGGACGGAGTCCTGTGTGATCTCCCGGCCGGTCAGGGCCACCAGGTCGTCACGGAAGGCGACGATCTCGTCGCGGAAGAACTTGCGCGAGGCCTGGCTGTCGCGCAGCTTCGGGAGGTTCAGCAGCTTCACCGGCACGAACTGTTCGATGACCTCGCTGGCGCGCTTCATGGAGCCGCAGGTATGGAAGTTATAGACCTTGTCGATTGCCCTGTAGAGGGGATCCCCCTCCTGGAAGCCGCCGATGCAGCTCTTGCTGAAGTCGCAGAAAACGCTCTGGGTGAAGCGCTCGCCCGCGGCGACGGTGTCGGGATTCCCGGCCTTGAACAGGCGCGCGTGATGCACGCCGGCGGCGCCCAACAGTTCCAGCGGCGTGTAGGTGCAGAGATAGCCGACCTTGATGCCGTCGTTCTTCGGGTCGATAAAAGCTTCCTGCTGCCGCTCGATCAGCTCCGTCACCTGCAGCAGATCGACGCCGCGGAATTCCTGAACGTTGTCCTGCGACGCACGTTCACTGGAGGCATGCTGGGTGGCGTAGGCAGCAGCGCCCAGGGCGCCGGCGTAGATCATGTCGAAGGAGGTCTCGGTGAAGGGGGACCCGATCAGCTCCTCCAGGATGCGCCGCATGCCGGGGTTGTTGGACACGCCGCCGGTGAAGAGAAGCCCGGGTTCCGAGCCTACCCGGCCCAGGAGGTTACGCACCCGGCGGGCGGCCGAATAATGGATGCCGGCGGCGATGTTTGCTACCGCGTCGCTGTCGTTCACCTTGGCGCCCTTGGCGCGCAGCGAGATCATCTCGCTTTCGGCGAAGACCACGCACTGACTGCTGATCTGCGCCGGGTTGGTGGACCTGAGGGAGAAGGCTCCCAGTTCGTCCAGGGTAAGGCCGAGTAAAACGGCGGCCTTCTCAAGGAATTGGCCGGTGCCGGCGGCGCACTTGTCGTTCATGACGAACTCCACGACCTTGCCCGTGTCGGTATCCACCTTGATAGCCTTGGAGTCCTGTCCGCCGATGTCGATGATGGTGCGTGTCGAGGGGTAGAGGGCGTGGGCTCCCATGGCGTGGCAGGAGATCTCCGTCACCACCTCGAACGGAATGTCGTCGAACTGCAGGGAGATTCTGCCGTAGCCGGTGCTGACGATGTAACCGAGCTCCGAGCGCTTCACCCGGGAGAGCCGCAGCAGCTTTTTCAAAAGCTCATCGGCCGTTTCCTGCATGTAGAGACCAGTCGGGATGAGCGTGGTGTAGATCTTGTTGGAGGTAAGCAGCACCCCCTTGGAGGCACGCGACCCGAGATCGAGGCCGACCACGGCACGGGCGTGTTTGAATTTCCAGGCGCCTGAGCCGGCAAAATCCTTGATGTTGTAGTTCATGTTGTCCTTTCCTGGGTTAACGGCGACTGGAGGTGTGTGCGGCAAAAACAAAAAAAACCGGAGGACCGCTCGCGTATGCGAGTCAGATACCTCCGGTTTCCCGGTCAGTTGACGACGTATTGTAATTATTCTTTCTTGTCTATCTTTTAGGTAGTTTTGTAACTATTTCTCGGCGCAAAGTCAAGAAAATTCCTACTAGGGACCTGCGTGATTTGCGTTCTCCTGAAAGCCGGGGCACCAGCAGGAGCCACGGCATCTTGCTCCATTCCCGTTCTAAGCTACAGAGAATCCTTCCTGCCCCAGAATTTCCAACAACAGTGCCTCTGTAGTCAGGGCCGGGTCGTAACTGACCGAAACCTTCTTATCCTCAGCCTGCACCGAGACACATTTGACACCGGCTACAGCCTTCAAGGTCCCCTCCAGCTCTCCGGCACTCCCCTCGCAACGAATTTCGGGCACGGTCCAACTTACCTTTGCCGAAGCCTTCTTTTCTCCGTTACATCCACATCCACATGCGCTTCCCATTTGTCAGTTCTCCTTTCTGTCGGTTTTGTGCTGCAGTTGAACAAAAGGGGCCAGAGAGCAGATGCTGCCTCCTTTTGCCGGGTAAATTGCTTGCCGCGCCCCCGACCGATGTCGGAAACCTTCCAACTTCCAGACGGGCGCTAGGGACCTCAGGCAGGGTCGAAGATCTTCCCCGGGTTGAGAATCTGGTTGGGATCGAAGGCGAGCTTGACGGCGCGCATCAAAGCGAGCTCTACAGGGTCGACAAGTCCCCTTAGGGCGGCCTTCTTTTTATAGCCGATCCCGTGCTCGCCGGACAAACGCCCACCCAGGCCATATGCGGTCCGGTACAGTTCACTGCGGAAGCGGGAGTGAGCCACGGGCCACTCGAGTAGCGAGGTCGCGCCCGGGACTATGCGCAGGTGCATGTTACCGTCGCCCGCATGTCCCGCCAGCCGGAAATCGAAGCAGTAGCGCGCCACCAGTTCCTGGACCCGGGATACGAACTCGCCGAGCCGGTCCACCGGCACCACCAGGTCCTCGCTGGCCGATACCGGGAGTTCGGTCTCCAATGCCTGTCCCCAAGCGCGGCGGGCAGCCCAGAGCGCCTCGCCATCTGCCGATTTAGTGACGCTCAGGCTGCCGAAGAGCCGGCATTTCGCTTCCAGCAACCGGCTCTTACGGGCCAGCTCGATATCATCGTGCGCCTCGAACTGAACCACCAGGATATCCCCCAACGGGCTTCCGAAGACGGGACTGTTACTATTGAGTTCCATGGCCCGGATGGTGCGGCGGTCGATCAGCTCAAGGACGATGGGATCGATACCCAGGTCCTCGCGCAGTTCCGCCACCAGGTCGATGGCCGAAAGGAGGTCGGGAAGCTCCACGACGAAATCGGGTATGTGCTGCGCCAGCTTGTGCAGCCGGAGCGTGGCGCGGGTGATGATCCCGAGGGTCCCCTCCGCACCCGCATACAAGCGCACCAGGTTGTAGCCTGTTGAGTTCTTTCTGAGCCGCCCGCCGACGATGGTGCGCTCGCCGAGCGGTGTCACGATCTCCAGCTCCAGCACCTGGTCGGAGGTGACGCCGTACTTGACGGCCCGGTTGCCCCCGGCGTTGGTCGCGATGTTGCCGCCAATCAGGCAGTCGTCGTTGCTGCAGGGGTCACCGGCGTAGAGCAGGCCCTCGGCCTGGACTGCCCGCTGGAGCTGCAGGGTCTTCACCCCCGGCTCCACCACGATGAACCGGGCGCGGGCGTCAATACGCAGAATCCGGTCCAGGCGTCCCAGGTCGAGCAGAATCCCCCCGTGCAGCGGTACCGCCCCACCGGCGAGGCCGGTCCCGCCTCCCCTTGGCGTAACCGGCACCAGGTGGCGGTTAGCCAGGCGCAATATCGCCGCCACCTGGTCGGCGTCGGCCGGCTGCACCAGCACCTCGGGGAGGTGATGGGGGTCGCGGCGCGTCCCAGCGTCGTGACCGAAATGGCCGGGAATTCCCTCGCCCGCAAAGATGTGCTGCGCGCCAACGATTGCACACAGTTCGTCGAGGAGTTCAGGGGTGACCGGTCGGTAACCTGCCATCAGGCGGCTTCCAGTGCCGGCGGGGTACGCCAGGAGGAGTCGAGTTCGAGACGGCGCAGCGCGCCTTTCACGCGCCACCCCTGAGTGCGCCGGTAATCCGCTGCAGCCCTTGGTCCAGGACCGCGCGGGGAGTGCCGAAGTTGAGCCGCATATGGCCGCGCCCTTCCCCGCCGAACTGTGCGCCACGATTGAGACCGACCCGCGCCGTGCGGAAGAAGAGGTCATGCAGCGCCTCCTCACTAAGTCCAAGGGCCCGGCAGTCGAGCCAGCCGAGGTAGGTCCCCTCGGGAAGCTGTACCTCTATCCCCGGCCACTCGCGCCGGGCGAACTCCACCAGGTGCCTGGCGTTTCCCTCCAGGTAGCTGAGCAGCTCCTCCAGCCAGGGCTCGCCGTGCCGGTAGGCAGCCTCCAGAGCCACCAGTCCGAAAAAGTTCGCCTTCCCCATGCCGAGGGTCCGCTGGTTTCCCACGAAGCGCGCTCGCAGGGCGGGATCGGGGATGATGGCAAGGGAGGCTTCCAACCCGGCCAGGTTGAAGGTCTTGGACGGTGCGGTGAGGGTGACCACGTTCTCGGGCCTGATGCCGGTCAGTGTGCCGAAGGGAACTAGCCGGTGCGGGTGGAAGACCAGATCCCCGTGAATCTCGTCCGAGACCACCAGAACGCCGTGGCGCTGGGCGATGTCGGCCACCGCCTCCAGTTCCTCCCGGGTCCAGACTCGCCCCACCGGGTTGTGCGGGCTGCAGAGGATGAGAAGCTTCGCCGTGCGCGCCTTGCGTTCCAGGTCCTCCAGGTCGAAGCGGTACTGGCCGTCCACCTGGACCAGCGGGTTCTCGACCAGGGTACGTCCGTGGTTCCGGATGCAGTCGAAGAAGGGGTGGTAGACCGGCGGCTGGATGATGACCTCGTCACCCGGCTCGGTGAAGCTGAGCACGGCAAGGTGGATGGCGGATACCACCCCCGAGGTCGTGGCGATCCATTCAGGCTCGACCGTCCAGCCGTGGCGCCGCGCCAGCCATCCGGTCACCGCCTCCAAGAGCGGGCCGCGCTCCCCGCCGTGATAACCGAATATCCCGTGGTCCAGCCGCTGGCGCAAGGCGTCTAGCACCGGCTGGGGCGAAAGGAAGTCCATGTCGGCGACCCACATCGGGAGCACCCCCTCGGCACCGAACAGTGTATCGGCGTCGTCCCACTTGCCCGAACCGCTCCCCCTTCTCTCTATAACCCGATCGAAATGCTGACCTGCTGCGCTTTGAATCATGTGGTAACTCCTTTATTTCAACTCCCCGACGAGGTTCAGCCGGTTCAAAATGTTGCTCTTGTGTACGAAGAGCTCCGTCACGTCGTTTCCGGGCGTCACACCGTGGTGCTTGCCGTCGCGGAACAAAGGTACGCTGGTGATGTCATAGACCTTGCCGTGGATCGCTACGTAGGCGGGTGCTCCGTTGCGGCCGTCGAACCTGGTCAGTTCATCCACGGTGTAGCTCTGCAGCACCCCCTCCCGCAGGTTTCCGTGCGATTGTTCCGGTTTACTCATGAGTTGCCTCCTCTTGGGACGTTTGTATAGGGTGCCGTTGACGTTTCAATTGAGCAGCGGCTTCTCGGCGACGGCAAAGATGGTATAACCGTCAAATTCGATACGTCCGCCAGCCTTCTGGTGTGCGAACTCGGCGACGATCTCCTCACGGGCGGCCTCTCGCAGGTTGTCGGGTACATGCTGCAGGTAATTGCCGAAGGTGCTTGATTCAAGGAAGTCGACCGCCTCCTCGCCGCTCAAAAAGAACCTCACCCTCTTGCGGATAACAATGCAGAGCACACCGAGTCCGGCGTTCAGGAACATTTGCACTAGTTGAGTCGCGGTGACGCCGTGTTTCGCTGTGACATAGTCCTCGATATTTACGACCTTATTGTAGGGTGGGCGCTGCAGTACCCGATCGGTGATTTTACGGAAACAAGTCTCCTTGGCAAGTTCCTTGGCACCGGTCGTAAGCCCAACACGCCCGCCAGGTTTCAGTACCCGGGCAATCTCGCTCAGCGCCTTCTCCTTGGCAGTTATCCAGTGGAACACCGCGTTCAGGTAGACGACATCGATGCTTTCGCATTCCAGGTCCCCGAGGTCTTCACCAACGCCGACCTTGAACTGCACGTTTGCCGATTTCGCCTTGCTGTTGGCAATTTTGATCCGCTCCTCCAGCGGGTCCAGGCCGAGAAAGCGCCCCTTTGGGCTCAGCCCCTCGGCGACGAACAGCCCGAGGCGGCCGGTGCCGCAGCCTATGTCAAGCACCGAGTCGTCAGGCTGCAGTTGCAGGATTTCCAAAAGCTGGCGTCCGTTGTCAAACTGGGAGTCGCTCAGTTCGTCGTAATTTTCCGCCAGGCGTTGGCTGTCCAGATTGAGTTGAACCATTGTCTATCTCCCTCACTGACAAATAAAAAAACGGCCGAGGATCAATATCCCCGGCCTCCAGTTGTCTGGTCAGCAGTGTGCGGCAGACGCCGCATATTTAAGCCTACTTGTTAGATGGATTAAATTACTTTTTACGATTTTTGTCAAGCTAATTATCATCCCTTCTGGCCAGAAGGAGCCGGACCAGAAATTAACTGCGGGATCAGGCCTGCTGCTTGTGCCCCTTTTTCTGCTTCTTCTTCAGCTTTTGCTGGTAGGCAGGATCGTCATTGCCATAGGCCTCAAACTGGTGAGTAATCAGATTTGCCGGGGTCACCTTACCCTTGGGAATCACCTTATTGTCTTCCAGGTCCTTGATCCAGGGTATCGACTGGGCCTCGATAATGGTGGCATCTTCAGCATAGTAGTGGTTGCCGTTTACCGGGACGCCAATAACCTCTTCCACCCATTTGGCTGACTTTTCCGGATTGGCATTGGCCCAGCGCTGTCCCTTCTTCATGGCCCGGACAAAGCCGGCCACCTCCTTCGTATGCTTGTCGATGAAATCCTGGGTAAAGTAGAAGTAGGTAAGCCCCGCAGTTTCGCCGAGGCCAGTCTCGGTGGAGTCGGCAATCTTGATCGCCCCGGCATCGATATTGCCTTTGAAGAACGGCGGGTGTGCCGTGCCGACATCGATTAGCCCCTGTTTCAAGGTCTGGATCCCCTGAATGTCGGGCATGGCGACCCATTCGAACTTGTCCCGTGGGATACCGTACTTGTCAGCCAGCTTGTTGATCAGGAAGTCGGTGCAGATATTCCTGGTGCTCGCCGCGATTTTCAGTTTGCCCGGGATGCTCTTCAGATCGGCGAACTTCTTCACGTTCGGGTGCTTAGCCGGGTTAACGAAAAACCACATGTGGCGGAACTTCGTGTCATACGAAGCGACCGGTTCGATTCCACCGCGCAGCACGCCGACCAGTTTCGCCCCCCCTGCGTTGGCCACGGCCAGGGTGTTCGGGTGGGCGCTCGCCACGTCGTTGTTGCCGCGCAGAATCGAGGGAATCTGCAGGGCCGGCTGGGTCTCGCCAGTATACTGCATCTTGATCCCCTCTTCGGCGAAGTAGCCGAGGCGGTCCGTCACCAGCCAGGGGACCAGGGAGCAGTCCTTTCTGGTCCAGGTTTTCAGCACGAACACTTCCTTCTGGGGCGCGGCCTGCACCTTTGCCGTGCCCCAGATTGCTGCGGCCGCCAGTCCCAGCAAACCCACAACCCCTACGACATACCATTTCGCTTTCATGATTTCTCTCCTTTGCGTGTTTAACCGCTCCGGTTGTCCAGTCGCTGGTTTGATTGAGGGTACTAAACGGCGACACCCGAGTGCCTGCCGGAAACTCGGCATCCGATAAATGATGACCTGTCACCCACCGAACAGACCCGGTTCGTAGGGGTAGCGGCCGAAGTCACGGGCGGCGCCGACCAGGGCATGTATGTTGGCTGGCGGGGTGTCGATCGGCAGGGCGCAACCCATGGCAAGGATGAACCCATTTGGGCTGTCCCAGGCCCTGCGCAGGCAGTCCTTGACGTTCTCCTCCACCAGCGACGGCGTTCCCAGGAACATGGTCTCGGTGGGATGGATATTGCCGGTGATGGTGATCCTTTCTCCGACCGCCCTCTTCGCCTGGGCCAGATCGATCACGTTGTCGAGCGACAGGGCACCCGCTCCAGTGTCGGCCATCAGCTGCCAGTTTTTGCCCGTGTTGCCGCAGATGTGGAGTACCGGCCTGCGACCGGAGGCAGCGGTTATTTCGGCGATGAGCCGCCGCTGGTAGGGATAGGCGAAATCACGGTAGACGGCGGGACTGATCAGGCTGCCGGAGGAGACCGGATCCACGATCGTGAACCCCACCGGAAGCTTGGCTGCTTCCCGCACGAAGGGAACCGTTATGTTCAGTGCGTATTCCAACAGCCTGTGGGCAAAGGCGGGATCCCGAGTGATGTCCCGCATGAAGCGCTCGGTTCCCCGCAGGTTAGCAGCGGTGCTGACCGGTCCCCCGAGCGTCAACCCGACCGGTACCTCGTCACCCACCTGGTCCACCAACCGCTCCAGCGCCTCCAGAAACTGGGGGAAGCGCCCGGCACGCAGCGGGTCGGGAATGACGAGCCGCAGCAGGTCACCCGGCTCCTTTACCGCATACTCCGCGACATACGGGGTGCTCCAGGCCGGGAAGACGACACGGCTGCCGGCCGCCTCTGCAATCCCCGTCGAGCCGGGACCGACTCCGACCGCGTCGTGGCCGTAGCAGCGGAAGGCGGCGGCCTGGCCCCGGGCCATGAGCTCAGCCGACTGGCTGTACTGGGCGACCGTGACCCCGATCAGGTGGGCGGCATGTTCGGAGAGACTCGGGATGCAGGGAATCCGGTCATACGGCTCCCCGGCCAGAAACGCCTTCATGCGCGCCTTCGGGGTCATGTCGTCCTTCAGGCCATTACTGCTCTTCATGGAGTTCCTCCCCGCCGGGCGCACCCTGGTTATCGTACGACTCCCGCTGTTTCAGCACGCCGAGGATGATGTCGACCGCCTCGTCGATCCCGGTCAGTGCGGTGTTGAGGCAGAGGTCGTAAGCCGTGGCCTCGCGCCAACTTATGCCTGCCACGGCCTTTAGGTACTCGCGCTGCTGGCGGTCGTTGGCATCGAGTGCGGCGGCCGCGTCCCGCTCGTTGTAGCCGTAGAGCTCGCGCAAGCGCTGTACCCTGAACTCCCGCGGCGCATGGCAGAAGACCCGCAACAGGCCGGGTTGTCCATTCAATACCTGGGCGGCACCATGACCGATGAAAACGCCGCTCCCCCGCTCCGCTGCCTGGCGGATGACCACGGCCTCGGCCCCGAAGAGCGATTCGTCCTCCACAAAGGGGAAGCTTGGGGGGGTGTATTCGGTCTCCGGCGTACCCCCGGAAAAGGACCCGAGCAGTTTCTCCCAGATGGTGGCCCGACGCTCGTCGCGACCGCTGAGCAGTCCCGCGTCCTGATTGATGAGATGGGCCGCGCCGGTCAGGATCTCCCGGTCGTAGCAGGGGAGCTGGAGCCAGTCTGCCAGGGATCGCCCGATATAGTAACCGCCACAGGCGGTCAGCCGCTCGATGGTGATGAGGGTTCGTTCAGTCATGAATGGTTCCTCAATCGATGGCGACTTCTGCCACTTCCGCCCCGCCCTGCTTACGCAGCAAGAGCACCAGGGGCAAGGCAATGACGAAAAGAAACGCCATCAGGAAAAAAATCCGGTTGAAGGAGAGCATGGCCGCCTGCCGCATGACGAGGTTTTCCAGCATCCCCGCAGCCTTGGCCCGGGCCGTGATGAGGTCGGTCCCCCGGTTGACCAGGGCGCCGCTCACCTTGCCTATCCAGGTGAGAGCTGCCGGGTTGGAAAGGGAGACGTGCTCCATCATGAGCGCACGACAGCTGTTCTGCCCCCGGGTGAATAGGGTGGCGGCGACCGCCACCCCCACGGAGCCGAACACCTGGCGAAACACGTTGTAAAGACCGCTGGCCGCCATCATCTTGGGCCTCTCTATGGAGGCGAGGGCCGTGGTGCTGACCGAGACAAAGGTCATGCCGAAGCCTATCCCCTGCAGTGCCTGGGTCAGGAAGAGGTCGGCGTAGCCGGAATCAAGGGACATGCGGGACATCAAGATAAATGAGACGGCCGAGCAGGTAAGGCCGGCACTGACCAGGACCCGCGGACCCAGCCGGTTGTACAGCCTCCCGGCGACCGGCAGGGTAAGTCCCATGGCGACGGAACGTGGCATCAGGGTGAGCCCGGCATCGAAGGCCGAATAGCCGAGCAGCTGCTGGAGAAACAGGGGAAGCAAAAACATGCTGGAGTAGAGCCCCATGCCGAGCAGGCCGCTGATCAGGACCCCGGAGGCGAAGTTGCGGTCCCGCATCAGGCTGAGATCGACGGCGGGCCGCTCGATCGTCAACTCCCGGAAGGTGAACAGGGCCATACCGGTCAGGGCCAGGACGCAGAGTGAAACGATGACCCCGGAATCAAACCAGGCGCGCCGCTCCCCCTGCTCTAGCACTATCTGCAGGGCGCCCAGGCCGGTGATCAACAGGGCGAGCCCGGCCAGGTCCATCCTGCCGCGCTCCCGTTCCAGGTAGGGGGGATCGTGCAGGTAGCGCAGCACCATAAGGACATTCAGGATGCCGAGCGGGATGTTGATGTAGAAGATCCAGGGCCAGGAGAAGTGATCCACCAGCCAGCCTCCCAGGGTGGGTCCCAGGGCCGGTCCCACCACCACGCCGAGGCCGAAGATCCCCATGGCGGTTCCCTGTTGCTCGGCGGGGAAACTCTCCCGCATGATCGACTGGGAGAGCGGGCCGAGCGCCCCGCCTCCGATCCCCTGGAGGATCCTGGCGAACACCAGCAGCGGCAGGTTGCTGGCCAGGCCGCACAAAAGCGAGCCTGCTGTGAAGACCACCACCGAGGTCAGGTAGAAGTTGCGCCTGCCGATCCTGGCGCTCACCATGGCAATGAGCGGCATGATGATGACGTTGGAAAGGATGTATCCGGTGATCACCCAGGAGATCTCCTCTACCGAAGCCCCCAGATTCCCCTTGATGTAGGGGATGGCCACATTGACGATGCTGGTGTCGATGGCGTTCATCATGGTCCCCAGCATGACAGTCAGGGTCAGCAGCCATTTGTTGGCGGAGATGTTCCTCATCGGCTATCCCCCCTACCCTTGCTACTCTGCCTCGACGGCCAGTACGGCTACCGGGAGCGCCAGAGAGGGCGCGTCGCCCGGCACCCTCAGCCACTGTATGGCGACCAGGTTGACCGCCGCCAGCACGGCCCCGGCCACGAAGGGGACGCGGTAATCTATCATCCAGAGGGCGCCGCCCACCAGCGGCAGGACCACGGCCGCGACATGGTTGATGGTGAAGCCGGCCGCCATGCCGGGTGCGATATCGGCCGGGTCCGCCACCTTCTGGAAATAGGTGTTGATGGCGACCGAAAAATTGAAGACGATGAAATCTGCGATGTACATCGCCGAGGCAACCATTCGGGAACTGGTAAAGGCGTAGGTCAGGAAGATCCCGATGACGCTGAAATATTCCAGCGACAGGACCCGGCGCTCGCCCAGCTTTATGATGGCCCTGCCGATGAGCGGGTTGAGAAAGAAGTTGATCGCGTTGTTGATGATAAAGAGAACCGTCATGTCCTTAACCGTGAAATGGAACACCTTGACCAGCAGCAGCATGGAAAAGACAATGTAAATCATGCGCCGGGCGCCCGCCATGAAAGTCAGGAAATAGTAGAGCCGGTAGCGGCGGTGCAGCGTCATTCTGAGCCGCTGCAGCGGCACCGCGTCATGGGTCGGGTCCTGGCCGAGACTCCAGAGGCCAAGCAGGGCCACCACAACCCCGACCGCAAGGTAGAGCCCCCGGTAATCGATCAGTCCCCCGAGCAGATAAATGAGACTCGCGGCCGCGATGCTGGAGAGTGCGGCAATGCTCCTGATACGACCGTAAACGATCGGGGTCGTGGCCTTGCTGAAATACTGCAGGGTCAGGGAGCTGTTGGTGGTCTCGAAATAGTGAAACCCGAAGCTCATGAGCATGGTGGTCAGGATCAGGCCGACCCGACTCGGGAAGAAGCCGGTCAGCGCCACCCCAGTCCCGAGACAGACGATGGAAAGCCCTGCCAGGCGGTGCTCGCTCACCAGCATCAAGGCAAAGACCACCAGGAGCGCCAGGAAGCCGGGGATCTCCCGCAGCGACTGCACCACCCCGACCTGGCTGCCGTCGAGCCCGACGACATCCACCGCGAAGTTGTTGAAGAGCAGCTGCCACGCCTGCAGCCCCATGGTTGAGGCAACGGTCAGGACCAACAGGAAGCGGAGCATCGGCTGGTGCGGCGTATCGGTCATGCTCAGTTCTCCCCTGCCTGCCATTGCGAATCGTCTGGACTGGCCGGTCCCGCCGAGGCTGCTGACACCCGGCAGCGCCCCTAAAAAACGCAAAAAAGGCCAGGAAAAAATCCTGGCCTCCAGTTTTCTGGTCGGCGATGATGAAAAAATTCGGCGGGATAACCACCTTATCTATTGATTTAGTAGTTTATACTTTCTGTAAGAGCAGAAGTCAATGGAAATGTGACGACATCAGCTCTCGGAAGCCAGCAGTTCACGCCTGAAGTGCCGAATCGATCCGCTGCCACAACTCTTCCGGATCCTCCAGCCCCACAGAAATCCGGATCAGGTAGCGTGGCACGCCGCACGCCTCTGCCCACTCCAGTTCGGTGTAGTGGGCCAGCAGGGTGAACGGGCAGGCCAGGGTAAAATCGGTACCCAGGCTCGGCCCCTTGCACACAGCCAGATGATCGTAGATGCGCGGCGCGGAGCTCTCGGCATCTTTGGGGAGGAAGGTGACCAGGGAGCCCCAACCGCCGTCGGGCCGACGTACTGACTCGTACGCCCCCCCGAAGGACCACTTCGGATACCAGACCTGGGCAATCTTCGGGTGCCGGCGCAGACGCTCGGCGATGACCAGGCCGTTGTCGTTATGCCGCCGCATGCGGTTCGCAAAACTGCCGATATGGGACTCCAGCACCTCAGCGTCGGCGCCCCAGAGCAGTTCTTCATGCTGGCTGATAACGAGCGGCTTCAGCTCATCATAAAGCGGAGAGCGGGGATTGCAGATCAACGCCCCTCCCATGGCGTCGCCGCTGCCGGCGAAGTACTTGGTGAGGCTGGTGACGATCAGGTCGGCATGGCCGCTCAGGTCGATGTTTACCGGCGTGGCCACCACATCGTCGACCACCAGCGGTATCCCTTGCGCCCTGAGCAGCGGGGTGATCTGACGCAGTTCGGCGGAGCCGAGCAGCGGGTTGCCGGGAATCTCGCAGAAACAACCGGCCAGCCCTCCCTTGGCGAGCAGCGCCGCCAGATCGGCCGCGGCCCGTTCCAGGTCGTGCAGCAGTGTCACGCCGACGCCGAACTTCTCCTGTAGCTTGAGGGTGTCCACGTAGGGAAAACCGATTTGCACGGTCGGAAGGCCCGGGCTGCGCGCCAGCACCGCCCGCAGCCCGGCGAACTGAGCCGCCATGCCGGTCGGCTGGAGAAAGACGTCATCCTCGGCGCAGCCGTAGAGCTCCGCCAGTTGCCGCCGCAGCGAGTTGCGCAACTCGTGGAGGTCGCCGCCGCTGGCCTTCCCGGCCAAAAGGGCTGCAGCCTGACGGGTGGAGACGATAAGCCCGGTGTGCTGCCAGAACGCCTTAAGCGCATCCCCACCGGCGGCGCCGGTGACGACTCCGAACGCCCCCTCCCCTGCCACGACGTCCGCGACCTCGCCGCTCTGGCTCTGGATAAAATCGGCACAGAGCCGCGCCACACGGGACGAAGGAAACGGCAGGCAGGGGCGCCCGCCGCCGAGCCGAACGGCCAGTTCCTGCACCAGCTGGTGGATGACGAAACGCGGATAGCCGTTTTGCAGCCGGCTGACCACCTCCGGCCATTTTTCCTCGTAGCCGACTACATCCTGCCAGCGTGGCAGCGCCACCGAGACCGCGTGCAGGGAATCGGGGATGGAGCGACCCAGCTCTTCGGCTCGCCAGATCGGGTCAAGCAAAAGGTTACGTACAGACATAGCCACCTCTTTCACTATTAAGCCAGTTGATGCCGACAGGGCACGACCCGGATTTATTCACTTGAAGGGCTCAAGGTAACCATTGTACTTCACCTTGTCGTACTGCAGATCCTCAGCCCCAAGAGGCGTCCGCTTTTCGCTTGGGTGACCGATGCTGACGATCGACTCCACCTTGATGTGTGCCGGCAGGCCGAGCAATCCTTGGATGTACTCCTCGGCAGACATGGCGGCGTCATGTTCGCGCTGGCGGATCTGTATCCAGCAACTCCCCAATCCCAGCGACTCGGCCGTCATCTGCACCAGAATCGATGCGATGGAGCAATCCTCTACCCAGACATCGGACTTGGTACTGTCGGCGCAGACCACTATCGCCAGGGGTGAACCTTTAAGAAAGCTCGAGCCGTGTTTTTTGGCAGTCGAGAGGCCCTCCATCAGTGTCCTGTCGTCAACAACTACAAACTCCCAGGGGCTGATATTGCGCGACGAGGGGGCTCTCAGCAGTGTTTCGACCAAAAGCTCCAGGGATTGCCGGTCAACGGTTTCCATGGTGTATGAACGGATGCTGCGGCGCTTCCTTACCAGATTGATCATCATGTAACTCCCTTGACTGAGATTACCTGTAAGCCCGTCATCTAAGATTGCCGACATCCACTCAATCGAGGACCAACGGCAGAGCGCGATGAGTTGCGCGGTGGTGAGACGTTTTGACGCTCTGCTACTATTTAACAGCACCAAATGCGGCGAAGCGGGCCGTTTTGTGCAAGACATCGATGCGGGAGAACCCCCTCTCCTTCAGGAGGCTCAACTGGAACTGCAGGCTGCGCGGAGTGTCGTCCTCACTGATGCGGGTGAAGATCAGCTCCCGGTAAGCCTCGCCGCCCTGGGCCACCAGATAGTCCCCATGCAGCTTCTGCATCTGCTCGGCAATTTCGGGATTCTCGTGATCAACCAGATCGTAGATCCAGAAGCTTCCGCCCGGTTCGAGCGCGTCGTAGAGACGGCGGAAAACCTGGCGCCATTCGTCCTCACCTCGCAGGTGATGCAGCACCGCCGAGGCGACGATGATCTGATACCCGCCATGAGGAATGAAGTTGCGTACGTCACCCTGCACCGTTTCCACATTGCCGGCACCGGCGGCGAGCGCCCGTTCCTTAGCCCTTTCCAGCATCCCCTCACTCAGGTCGAGCAGGGTCAGATCCAAACCCGGGAATTTCTGCAGCAGCTTCAGGGCGTAGTTCCCGCCACCGCAGCCGACGTCGAGCGCTCGGCGGGCGTTCGGTGTGACCGCGAGTGCCGCCGACGCGATCAGTTCCATCGCCAGCGGCGAATCCATGGCTGCCACGTGCCCGCGGTCCAGATCGGAAAAACGCTCCACGTCGCCATCGAATTTGTTGCGCAGTTCCTCTGCAGTTGCTTTCATATTTGTGATCCTCCGACTTAGATGTTTTATCCTGCACACTGCAATTGCTGGTATCGCCCTCCCCCCAGACCTTGCCTTGAAGGGGAGGTAAATTTAACGGCTTGCATTATCACAAGAAGCTTTGTTATGAAGAGTGCCAACAATCCGATATACGGAGGAGCATTCCTGTGCACCCACGACAGATCTTCAGCTCTTATGACCATTCCGGCAGTTCCGCTTCCCGGCACTTCCGCTACTGCCCCGCCTGCGCCACTCCGCTCACGCTCCTGGTGGAGGAAACCCAGACCAGGGCGGCCTGCCCCGAGTGCGGCTGGATTCAGTACCTCAACCCGGCTCCCGGGGTAGTCATCCTGATCACCGAGGGGGACCGGGTTCTTCTGGGGAGACGCGGCCAAAGCAGCTTCGCCGCAGGCGCCTGGTGCCTGCCGGGGGGCTTCATCGAGTACCACGAGGACTTCCTGAGCGCGGCCATCCGCGAGGTCCGGGAAGAGACCGGATTGACGGTGGTCATCAGCTCCATCATTAGTGTGGTCTCCAATTTTCTCGCCGAGCAGCTGCACACCCTGGTGGTGGTGCTCAAGGCGGAGGTGCTCTCCGGAGTACCGGTTCCCGGCGACGACCTTGAGGAGCTGGGTTGGTTTCCCCAAGCCGGGCCGTTCCCGGAATTGGCCTTCGAGGCGGACCGTCATATCATTGAGCGCTACCGGCTTACCCGGATCACCGGAGCTCCGGTTGACCCGGCGTATGCTCTCCCCATCACTTTTGCTCCCCCTGATCCAGCAGTGCCTGGAGCATCCCAACCCTGACCATTACCACCCCTTTTCGCGCGGCATACTGCAAGGGAATGCGAAAGATCGACTCCAACTCCAGCGCGCGTCCCTCTATCCGATCAAGCATCATACTGGGACGGTAATTGGCGGTATGCCTTTCGGTTTTGATCAACTGCGCCGCCACCATCTCGGTCACCGGGATTGACTCGTTCAGCCCCTGGGCATTGGCGCCGGCGATCACCTCGGTCATCAGTTCGCTCACCAGAGCACGGGTGGGAGGATGGGCCAATAGCGCCCCCGGGGTCTGGTTCAGCAGGGTGCACAGACCGTTGAACGGAATGTTCCAGATCAGCTTTTCCCAGCGTGTGGCCCGCAAATCGTCCACCGTTTCGCAGGGGATGCCGGCGGCACTGAAGGCGGCGGCCAGTTGTTCACTGCGGGGCGAGCGGCCAGCGTCGTATGCGCCGATACGGATCGAGCCGAGGGCCAGATGGTGCACCACACCGGGCTCGCCCCGATTGGCTCCGATGATGGCCACACCTCCCAGCACTCTCCCAGCCCCGAAGGCATCCGCCAGGAGTTCCTCGTTCCCGAGCCCGTTTTGCAAGGTGAGTATTGCAGTGTTTTCCCCCAACAGTGGTCCCACCAGATCCGGCAGGTGGCGGTTGTCAAAGGTCTTCAGCGCTACCAGCACCAGGTCCACCGGCCCGATCTCCTCCGGCCGGCGAAATCCCTGGACTTTAGCCAGGTAAAAGTCACCCCGCACCGAATGCACCCTCAGACCAGAATCGCGGATGGCCTCAAAGTCCCGACGCAACAGGAACCGCACCTCGTGCCCCGCCTGCTGGAACCGGGCACCGATATAGAGTCCAATCGCCCCGGAACCGATCACTCCTATTTTCATGGGTGGCCCCTGAGTTCACCTGCCACCTCGGGCCGGGCATAGTGGTTCAGAATCCAGCGTGAAATGCTCCGGATGCTGCCCGAGTATTGAGGCAGGGTGTCCAAGGTGAACCAACGGGCATCTACTACCTCGACTCCGTCGGGTCGGACCTCGCCCGAGACATAGTCTGCCAGGAAACCTATCATCTGCTGGCTGGGAAAGGGCCAGTTCTGACTGCCGACATAGCGAATGTTGGACACCTTTATGCCTGCCTCTTCCAAGACTTCCCGCTGAACGCACTCCTCCAGCGATTCGCCAAGGTCAAGGAACCCAGCCACAAGACTGAAGCGGTCGGGCGGCCACTGGGCGTTACGTACCAGCAGGAACTCATCCCCGCGCCTCACCAGCACGATGATGCAGGGATGGATGTGAGGGTAATGCTCGTTGGAGCACCCCGGACAGCGCTTTCCCCAGGTTCCGGCTATCGGGATCAAAGCCGTGGCGCAGAAGGAACAAAAACGACTCTGACGCTCCCAGTGCAGCATCTGATGGGCCAGACCGGCCAGAGTGGAAAGGCACGCGTCAAGGGTAGCATCCACACCATGGAAAGTCTCCACAGTACAAGTCATCGGGATCTCGGTGCCTTTAACCACTTCGAGCGCCCAGAGAGGTTGCCCCTGCCAGATGCCGACAAAAGACGGCTCGCCAGATTCGGACGCCCAGGCCGGCAGTTCACCCGCGAGGAGATGCTGGCGCCCGTTCATCATCTCCACTATCAGGGACCTTCCCTGCAGCAGCAACCAGTTCCCCTTCGCCTCAGGCCGGTCGGCGCCAGGTTTGCCCAGAATGAAATCTCCACCAAGTATCGCGTTGTTGAAGGGGAGTTCCGAAGTGCCACCCACTTGAGGTAATGGCATCGTCTCTTGTATCAATATCACCTCCTTGCTGATTTAAGGGACAGCGCGCTCCCACCATTGGCGTCACAGCCAGATATTCCTGACCAACCTACAAAATCCGCCCTGCGAAAACAACATTATTCCGAAGGGGCCAACCCGTCACAGCAAAAAGGCCAGGAGGTATCTCCCGGCCTCCAGTTATCTGGTCAGCTACGAATCTGCAGGCGTTAAATCTACAATGACGGTAGACTATATATTTTTATCTTGACAGTCAAGTACAATATTGTTAATTTCTCGAAAAATTAAAACGGCTGGGTCAACAAAGCCGTTTCCTGGGGGATACATGGCAGAGAAAAATAAGCTTTCAATCATCAGCATGAGCGGCGATTTCGACAAGGCTATCGCCGTTTTCACCCTGGCTTCAGGAGCTGCGGCTGTCAATTACGAGGTGAACATCTTCTTTACCTTCTGGGGTCTGAACAGCATAAAAAATGTCGGCGGTCGAAGCTTTATTGGCAAAGGGGTACTCGCCCGTTTTTTTAATTTCCTGCTTGGTGGCAGGAAAAACCTGCCGCTCAGCAGGCTAAACTTCGGCGGCCTCAGCCCTATACTCATGACCGGCATGATGAAAGGGAAGAACGTTGCGACCCTTGACGAACTGTTCGCTGCGTCCAAAGCTCTTGGTGTCAATTTTTACGCCTGCGAGATGGCCATGCATGTACTGGGGCTTACCAGGGAAGACTTCATCCCTGAGGTGAAGGATGTACTGGGAGTGGCCAGTTTTCTAGAAATGTCACAAGGTGGACAGACTCTATTCATTTAGAGTCATATGTGGTTGAGCCTTTATCGATTTGCCAGGAGGTTACTGTGAATGCACTGAACAGGGAAGCATCGGACCCGGTCTGGAAACGGTTGCGCAGGGAAGTGGATGAAATAGCGAGAGACGAAGCGATGCTTGCAGGGTTTCTCCACGACATGGTTCTCAAACATCGCTCACTGGAGGCGGCAATCGCCTATTTCCTGGCAAACAAACTGTCCTCCCCCTACCTGACACCCACGTCCCTGCGAGATGTTATCTTTGACGCACTGGAGGAATCCCCGGACATTCGCGAGGCGGTGCGCCGGGATTTGGAGGCCGTGGTCGAGCGCGACCCGGCCGCCCGAAGCATGGCCCTCCCCTTCCTCCACTTCAAGGGGTTCCAGGCACTGCAGTCCTACCGCGTGGCACATTGGCTCTGGAACGAGAACAGAAAACCGCTGGCGCTGTACCTGCAGAGCAGAATTTCCGAGGCTTTCGATGTGGATATCCATCCGGCTGCCCGGATCGGCAAGGGAATCCTGATCGACCACGGAACCAGCGTGGTAATCGGTGAAACCGCGGTGGTCGGCGATAACGTCTCCATGCTCCATGAGGTAACCCTCGGAGGCACCGGCAAGGAATCGGGCGACCGACATCCCAAGGTTGGCAATGGGGTGCTAATAGGCGCCGGGGCAAAGATCCTCGGTAATATTAAGATCGGCGAGGGCTCAAAAATTGCCGCCGGCAGCGTCGTGCTGAACGAGGTCCCTCCACACTCCACTGTGGCCGGAATCCCAGCCAAGGTGGTTGGCAGACCGAAAACCGACGAACCGGGCCGGCAAATGGAGCAGTTGGTGGAATACGATTTCTGTATTTGAGTCCCGAGTATGGATGTCACAACCTCGCCATATGGCAGGATTAGTTATTTGTCATTAACGTTTAATGCGCTCAATACTCTACTAAACCAATCTGGTATAGTATCGAGACAGACTTTATCTATCCGATATTTTTACGTTTTTTTATTGACTATTGTTTTAGTAGTGGTATTTAGAGTATCTGAATTAGCTCCTACTTACACCTAAATCGACAGACAAGCAACTACCACCAAACAAAAGGATGCGCCTATGTCAGACAGTCTCTTGCAGAGAAGCGTCACCACTGCAGTTGCCAGAAACCTGGCCAGCACCACCAAGACCAACCCGAAAATGATGTCAATCACTCCGCGCCTGTTACTGAGCCTGCTGCCGTGGGTACAGGTGACCGGCGGCACCTATCGGGTCAACCGGACCAAGATAGAGCTCTCACGCGCGGAGCGGATCGAGGTGGACCTTGAAGGCGGCACTCCGACCTTTACTCCCGAGGCGCTGCGCAGCGTGCCGCTCTTCAACCGCCTCCCGGAAACGGTCGTCAGCCGCATGGCAACCCGCTTCCGGACGGAGACGGTGGCTTTGGGCAACAACCTGATCGTCGAGGGGGCTGAGGAGAACAAGTTTTTCATCATCGCCCAGGGTCAGGTCGAGGTGCTCAGCAAGGGCGCGCATGGTTCCGACCTGCGCATCGCCCTTTTGACCGACGGTGAGTATTTCGGTGAGATCGAACTGTTGACCAACCGCTCCTCAGACGTAACCGTACGCACCATAACTCCCTGCACCCTGCTCACCCTGTCGCGTAACGAGCTTGATGCGATTCTCGCCGAAATTCCCAGCCTGCAGGGCGATTTCCAGAAGGCGGTGGAAGAGCATCTGGAACTGCTCACCACGGTCAACAAGTACGGCGAGCGCAACATCGACCTGGTCTCCGGCTTTGCGGAGAATGTCGAGATTCCCGAGACCTTCGTCGATTACTCCGATTCTCCCCGCGAATACAACCTCTCCGCCGTGCAGACGGTGGTGCGCGTGCATACCCGTGTCTCCGACCTCTTCAACGGCCCTTACGACCAGCTTGAGGAGCAGATGCGCCTCACCATAGAGGGGATCAAGGAGCGCCAGGAGTGGGAGATCGTCAACAACAAAAAGTTCGGTCTGCTGCACTCGGCCGCCCCGGGCTTCCGGATCAGCCCGCGCTACGGCGCACCGACACCGGACGATCTCGACGAGTTGCTGGCGCTAGTCTGGAAGAAGCCCGCATTCTTCCTGGCCCACCCCAAGGCTATCGCCGCATTCGGGCGCGAATGCACCTGGCGCGGCACCCCGCCCCCTACCCTGAACGTCTTCGGCACCCCGGTCATCACCTGGCGCGGCGTACCGTTCATCCCGTGCGATAAGTTGGAGATCAAGAGCCGCTACAGCTCGCACCGCTGGCTCGGCACCACCAGCATCCTGCTGATGCGCGTCGGCGAGGCCGATCAAGGGGTCGTCGGCCTGCATCAGACCGGCATCCCGGGCGAAATCCAGCCTAGCCTCTCAGCACGTTTCATGGGGACCGACAACCTCGGGGTTTCCTCATACCTGCTCTCTCTCTACTCATCCTGCGCGGTTCTCACCGACGACGCCATCGGCGTGTTGGAGAACGTGGAGGTTGGGTACTATCACGATTACGCACACCGCGAACTGGGCGGCTTCAATCTTGGCTCGGGAATTTAATGCATCTGCTGGCGCCGTCTGACGACCAGGGCGTCCGGTAAACGGAGGAAACAATGTCTGAGAGCAATCTGCTGCAGAGAAGCGTAACAACCGCGGTAGCACGCAACCTCGCGACCACGACCAAGACCAGCCCGAAGATGATGTCCATCACCCCGCGTTGGCTTTTGAGCCTGCTGCCGTGGGTGCAGGTAAACGGTGGCACCTACCGGGTAAACCGGACCAAGGTGGAACTTTCCAAGGCGGAGCGGATCGAGATCGACCTGACCGAAGGAAGCGCCACCTTCTCCGCGGAATCGCTGAGAAGCGTGCCGGTTTTCTCCCGGCTCCCGGACGCGCTGATCACCAGGATGGCAGCCAGTTTCAAGACCGAGCAGGTTTCCCTGGGGAACAAGCTGGTGGTCGAGGGAGAAGGCGAGAACAAGTTCTTCATCATCGCACAAGGGCAGGTCGAGGTGCTCAGCAAGGGTGCACACGGAAGCGACCTGCGCATAGCGCTTTTGACCGAAGGGGAGTTTTTCGGCGAGATCGAACTGGTCACCAACCGCACCTCCGACGTCACCGCCCGCACCATCACCCCCTGCGTCCTTTTGACCCTGTCGCGCAAGGACCTGGAAGGGATCCTCAAGAAAACCGCCAGCCTGGGCGACGACTTCAAGAAGGTGACCGACGAGCACCTGGAACTTTTGACCACGGTCAACAAGTACGGTGAAAGGAACATCGACCTGGTCTCCGGCTTTGCCGAGAACATAGAGATCCCCGAGACCTTCGTCGACTACTCGGCGACCCCCCGCGAGTATTCGCTCTCCTCCGTGCAGACGGTCGTGCGGGTGCACACCCGGGTCTCCGACCTCTACAACGGCCCCTACGACCAACTGGAAGAGCAGATGCGGCTCACCATCGAGGGGATCAAGGAGCGCCAGGAGTGGGAACTGATCAATTCCACCAAGTTCGGCCTGCTGCACTCTGCCGACTCCTCCATGCGGATCTCCGCCCGCTACGGCACCCCGACGCCGGACGACCTGGACGAACTGCTGGCGCTGGTCTGGAAAAAGCCGGCCTTCTTCCTGGCCCACCCCAAGGCGATTGCGGCCTTCGGCCGTGAGTGCACCTGGCGCGGTGTGCCGCCGCTCACCGTCAAGCTGTTCGGCACCGATGTCATCACCTGGCGCGGCGTGCCGCTCATCCCGTGCGACAAGCTGGAGATCAAGAGCCGCTTCCATTCAAACCAGTGGCTCGGCACCACCAGCATAATCCTGGTACGGGTAGGAGAAGCGGACCAGGGCGTGGTCGGCCTGCACCAGGTCGGCATACCCGGCGAGATCCTGCCGAGCCTCTCCGCCCGGTTGATGAAGACCGACAACCTGGGTGTCGCCTCCTACCTGCTCTCGCTCTACTTCTCGCTTGCCGTATTGACTGACGACGCGCTGGCGATACTTGAGAACGTCGAGGTCGGCTACTACCACGACTACGAGCACAGGAAGCCGAAAGTAAAATAGTCAAGGCAATTAGCCACGGAGACACGGAGCAAATCAAGCAAGGGGTTGACCCATGAACGATATAACACCCGAGTTAATCGCATCCATTGCGACCAGGCTCTATAACGAGATACCAGGCGCCAATCTGGTGCCGAAAACCGAGGCCGATCTGCCTCACGGGGTTCCCGAAGCCGGGAATCTGCCGGGCATGCCGGCACAGGTCCCCTCCCCCGGCAACTTCTCCCTGCCGGCGTCCCCTGCGGGTCACGGCATACCGGGCATAGGAGCAGTCACTCCCGGCTTCCCCGGGCTCCCCTCAGTGCCCAGTGACTCCCCGGACAGCTTCGAACTGCCGGGGGTGTCCGGCCTGAGCCCTTCCTGGCCCGGTTTCACCGGCGGCGCCGGGAACTCCGCAGAAAGCTTCTCCACACCCGGTGCTGCCGGTCTCGGCTCCCACGGCTACAGCGCGCCGAGCCCCAAGGCGGTCCCATCCGATCAGGCTGGAATCCCCGGGCTTTCCGGGATCTCGCCTTCTTGGCCCGGCGTTCCCGGTTCGGCGCCGACCACTGCGGAGAGCTTTACGGCTCCCGGCGCTGCCAGCAACGGGGGCGACGGCCTCAGCTCCTTCGTGCAGAGTATCCGCTCCGGGCAGCTACGCAACGAGGACGGCTCCTGCCGCGCCGGCCATGACCCGGACTTACTGCAGCGGATGTTCGCGGGCAAATCGGGAACGGGGAGCGCGGCTCATGGCACAACGGCTCCCGGTACCGGCCCGCGGCCGCTCGACATTCCGAGCATCCGCAGGGATTTCCCGGCCCTGAACCAGAAGGTGCACGGCAAGCAACTGGCCTGGCTCGACAACGGCGCCACGACCCAAAAACCACAAAGCGTCATCGACGCCATCTCCCGTTTCTATGAAAACGACAATTCGAACATCCACCGCGGAGCCCACACCCTGGCTGCCAGGGCCACCGACGCATTCGAGCTGGCCCGCCAGAAGGTGCAGACCTTCCTCGGCGCCTCCTCCAGCAAGGACATCGTCTTTGTCAGAGGGACCACCGAAGGGGTCAACTTCGTCGCCCAGACTTACGGCCGCAAATTCCTGCAACCGGGAGACGAGATCATCCTCTCCACACTGGAGCACCACGCCAACATCGTCCCTTGGCAGATGATCGCCAAGGAAAAAGGGGCCGTCATCCGGGTGATTCCCGTGAACGACCGCGGCGAGATCATGCTGGAGGCCTACGAGTCGCTGCTCGGCCCCCGCACCAAGCTGGTAGCCCTCACCCAGGCGTCCAACAGCCTCGGCACCATACTGCCGGTGGCGGAGATGACCCGCTCCGCCAAGCGCTACAACGCCCGGGTGCTAATCGACGGGGCCCAGTCGGTGTCGCACATGCCGGTCAACATGCAGGAGATCGGCTGCGACTTCTTCGTCTTCTCGGGCCACAAAATATTCGCGCCCACCGGCATCGGCGCGGTGTACGTCAACGAGCAGCTCCACGAAATCCTGCCGCCCTGGCACGGCGGCGGCAACATGATCAAGAACGTCACCTTTGAGGAGACCACCTACAACGAGGCCCCCGCCAAGTTCGAGGCGGGTACCCCGAACATTGCCGACGCGGTGGGCCTTGGCGCGGCCCTCGACTACGTGAACCGTCTCGGCCTGATCAACACCGGCAAGTACGAGCACGAGCTGTTGGAGTATGCCACGGAGCAGCTCTCCAGAATCAACGGGGTCCGGCTGCTCGGCAACCCCCGCGAGAAGGTGGCGGTCATCTCCTTTGTGGTCAAGGACCGCAAGACCGAAGAAGTGGGGAGGCTGCTCGACCAGGAGGGGATTGCTGTCCGGGCGGGACATCATTGCGCGCAACCGTCGCTGCGCCGCTTCGGCGTGGAGGCATCGGTGCGCCCCTCATTCGCCTTTTACAACACCTTCGACGAAATCGACCGACTGGCCGAGGCGGTCCGAAGAATCTCACAAAACTAGCGAGGAACCATGAGTATAATCAACCTGGACATAACCAAAGATCATTGTCCCATGACGTTTGTCAAAGCAAAGCTGCAGCTTGAGCAGATGGACGATGGCGACGTCCTGGAAATACTGTTGACTGCGGGAGAACCTCTTGATAAGGTTCCCAAAACCTGCACGGAGCAGGGTTTCCAGGTGCTCGAGATAGTTCATGTCAAGGACAACATCCACAAAGTCATAATAAAGAAATAGGAGAAGCCATGTCACGTATCTATGCAGACAACTCGCAGTCCATCGGCAACACCCCACTGGTCAGGTTGAACAACATTACCAAAGGAGCCAAGGCCACCGTTCTCGCCAAGATCGAAGGACGCAACCCTGCCTATTCGGTCAAGTGCCGCATTGGCGCCAACATGATCTGGGATGCCGAGGAGCGCGGCGTACTGAAGCCCGGCGTCGAGATTATCGAGCCGACCAGCGGCAACACCGGCATTGCACTTGCTTATGTCGCAGCGGCGCGCGGCTACAAGCTGACCCTCACCATGCCCGACACCATGAGCATCGAGCGGCGCCGGGTACTGGCGGCACTGGGTGCCAACCTTATCCTTACTCCGGGTGCAGAAGGGATGAAAGGGGCCATTGCCAAGGCTGAAGAAATTGCCGCCTCCGACCCTAAACGCTGGTTCATCCCGCAGCAGTTCAAAAATCCGGCGAACCCGGCAATCCATGAAAAGACCACCGGCCCCGAGATCTGGAACGACACCGACGGCGCCGTAGATGTCATCGTTTCCGGTGTCGGCACCGGCGGCACCATCACCGGCATCTCCCGCTACATCAAGAACACCAAGGGGAAAAAGATCCTTTCGGTCGCAGTGGAGCCGGCGGAAAGCCCGGTCATCACCCAGCAGCGCGCCGGTCAGCCACTCAAGCCGAGCCCCCACAAGATCCAGGGGATCGGAGCCGGTTTCATCCCCGACACCCTCGATCTCTCCCTGGTGGACCGTGTCGAACTGGTTTCCAGCGACGAGGCGATCGATTTCGCCAAAAAGCTTATGACCGAGGAAGGGATCCTCGTCGGCATTTCCTGCGGAGCCGCTGCGGCTGCGGCAGTGCGGCTCGCCTACCTGGATGAGTTCGCCGGCAAGACGATCGTGGTGATCCTTCCCGACCTGGCGGAGCGCTATATGTCGACGGTACTTTTCGAGGGGATCTGAGCCACGCGCGGTGGAACAGCCTGAAGGCTGACATGGAGCGAAATGTCGAGTAGCAGTTTCGAGTACGGCCCCTGGGGATAACCAGGGGCCGCACTCGTTTCAACTCTTATTTCCAGGAATTAAACCGGACCCGTTCCGCAAAGGATTGTTTCAGTTTGCGTGGACCAGTTTCAGCAGCGACGCCGACCGGCAGCAGTATGCGCACCCTTTTCGCAGCCGGCAATCCGATGATCTGCCCGATCTTTTCGGCGCGCCCCTCGTTTCTGAGCACTCCGTCGAGCCATACCGAAGCATAGTCGAGGCCGGCAATGGCAAGAAGAATATTTTGCACCGCCGCCGCGGCGTCCTCAATCTCGAAGGTGTATGGGTATTCCGAGGCTGCCCGCTCTTCCACGTCATACAAAGCGGCGATGAACGCCGGAGCGGTGGCGATGAAAGGCTGCCCCGAGAAAACGGCCCTGACCAGGTTCAGTGTATCGGGGTCGTTGATGATGACGAACTGTGTTGTCTGAAGGTTCTTGCCACTGGGCGCATCCAGGCCTGCCTGAACGATACGCCTGAGGTCCTCCTCCGGCACCGGTTTCTGCAGATAGACACCCCGATAACTGTGGCGCTGCTTGATCGTTTCGAAAAGTTCCATGAACTTTCTCCTTTCTTAATGTTTGCGTGCTCAATATTTTCTTAAGTCGCGGTTTGATCGAAATAACAATACGGCCCACAGGGAAACCCCTGGCACTATTAAATTAAGTATTACGGTCTTATTAATTGGTTAGGTATGCGTATACAGCCTTGTAACTACGAAGTTGTCATGATCCAAAAACAAAAAAAACCGGAGCCCGCATCGTTAACGACGCTAAGACCTCCGGTTTTTCCAGTTAGTCGGCAGTATTTATTCTTTCTGCCATATTTTTAAGATGTGAGTGCCCGGTTTGTCAATCAAAACCTTTACCGTTTGTCACCCCTTGGAACTGCACAGCAGTCATTGCGGCAGGGCTGTGAGGCTGCGGCCGATCTCGAAGGCCTGAATGTTCTTTTCTATATGACGCGGGAGCCGCTGTTTCAAAGCGGTGATGATGCTATCGGGGGAAAGCAGGCCGCATCTCCTGCTCAGGGCGCCCAGGAAAATGATATTGGCAAATACAGCATCCCCCAGCTGCTCCAGCGCCAGTGCCTCTGCCCCGATGGCCAGATGACGGGCCGGGAAATCCGCCTCCCGCGGGACCAGGCTGGGATCGTGAAGTATGATGCTCCCGGGACCACAGAGCTCCCGGTACTTGCCATAAGCGATGGTGGAAAAGGCACAGAAATAATCGGGATGCTCCACGACGGGACTCGCGATAAAGGAGTCGCTCAGGACGACCTGGCTGCGCACGTAGCCGCCGCGCGTCTCCGTGCCATGGCTGATGAGCATGGTGGCATAAATCCCCTGGTGCACCGCCGCCTGCCCGAGAATCTGCCCGAGGCGAACTACCCCCTGCCCCCCGAAGCCGCTGATGAGTATCTCGGTACGACTAGACATGGTCCCCTCCTTCCTGCACGCTCGCCACGAACGCCCTCATGCTGGCGGCGTATTCCGGCCGGCTTCCTGCGGCGTCGACGAAGACGCCGGTGGTGAAATGGTCGGCCGCGTCGGCGGGATCGGTACTCTGGGTGGTGCGGCTGCGGAACCAGTCGTAGATCTTGGGAATATCACGGGTCCCCAGCGCCTGCGCGCCGAAATGGGTCACGCAGGGGTAGATCAGCTGGACCAGCGAAAAGCCGCGGTGGGCGATCGCCTTTTTCAGGCTTTCCACCGGGGCGTCGCCCTCGAGCACGGTGTGACGCGCCAGGAATGTGGCCCCGGCCTCTTTCAGGATGCGCATGACGTCAAGCCCGCCCTGTGTCCAGTTGGGCTCCCAGGTGCCGTAGGGGCTGCTGTCGGTGCGGCTTCCCACAGGGGTCGTTATGCTGTACTGGCCGCCGGTGGACTGGTAACCCAGGTTGTCGAACACGACGACGGTCATGTCGACGTTGCGCCTGGCGCAGTTCAGCAGGTGGAGCAGACCGATAGTGAAGGCATCGCCGTCACCCACGGTGAGGATGAGCCGTTTTTCCGGCGGAAGTGCCAGCCGCAGGCCGGTGGACATGGCGTAGACCCTGCCATGGGTGCCGGCGAAGGTGTCCCCCTTCCAGGTGGCGAAAGTTTGCCGCCCCGAGCATCCGATCCCGGTGCCCCAGACCACGTCGGCCAGCCCCAGCCCTAGCCCGTCCACCGCTTCCAGCACCTTCCGGTGGGCAAGCCTCAAGCCACAGCCGCGGCAGGCGGTGCCCGGGTTCTTTTCCGGTCTGACAAATTTTTCCAATAGTTCGTTCACTCCCATGTCACCACCCCTCCGTACGCCAGCCGTCACGCCCGGGAGCCTGGCCGCTGCGAATCTTCGTTACCGTTTCCACCAGTTCCCCAACCGAGGGAAGCTCGCCGCAGCGCCCCCAGAAATGCACCTTGTTGGCGCCGGCCGAGCGCTGCACCTCCCGCACCAGTTGACCGTCCCAGTTGAGTTCGACCGTCAGGTAGGTGGCCGTGCGCTTGAAGAGGTGATCGGGAAAGGGCCACAGCGATATCAGGCGGATCCCGCCAATCTTGAGCCCCTGGCGGCGCCCTTCCTCGACAGCGCTCTGCACCACCCGCGACGGACTGCCGTAGGCCACCAGTATCACCTCGGGGTCGTCGTCAAGCCCCCACCCCTCGAATTCATCAATCAGGTGGCGGTTAGTGAGAATCTTGTGTACCAGGCGATGGGCGTGCTTGTGGTGCAGTTCCACATCCTCGGTGTCGTGGCCGCGCTCCGTTGGTGTCCAGTCCGAGCAGGCCCCGCCGGTGTTGTGGCCGAGCACGACCGGCGGGATGTCGATCTCGTCGCTCGCTGGGTAGAAATCGGGGCCGGGATGGATCCTTCTGGGAATTGACTCAAGTCCCATGGCGGCGAATTCCTCGTCGCTCTCCGGCAGCTCCAGGGTCTCCCAGCCGTCGGTGACGATCTGGTCCGCGAGCACGGTAACCGGAGTGCGAAAGCGCTCCGCAAGGTAAAAGGCGCGCACCGTGAGACGATAGGCTTCCTGTACCGAGTTGGGGGCCAGTACGATGGTCTCGTAATTGCCGCCGTGGGCCAGGTAGCGGCTCAGGTAGAACTCCCCCTGGCCCGGGGCTCCGGTGATGCCGCTGACCGGTCCCACCCGTTGGGAGTTGACGATGACCACGGGAATTTCGCTGCTGACCGCCCAGCCGAAGGGGTCTGCGAAGAGGATGAAGCCGGGCCCCGAGGTTGCCGTCATCGCCTTCAACCCGCCCAGCGAGCCGCCGTTGCAGATGTGCAGGGCGGCATTCTCATCCTCCGCCTGCAGATAATACCCCCCGACCTGGGGCAGTCGCCGCGCCATGTTCTCGGCGATCTCGGTGGCAGGGGTGATCGGGTAGCCTGCAAAAAGCCGGCATCCTGCGGCAATGGCCCCCTCGGTGATGGCGGCGTTACCTGTGTCGAAAGTGCGTTTCATGGTGTGATCCTCTTAAATAGGTTACCAAAGGAAGAGACGAGCCTTCCACTTTTTCGATCTAGTTCAAGGCCTCAGTCGCTTTGCGGCTCTTTGCATCGGCTGAGGTTGAGGCATATTTTTCCAGGTAGAGCTCAGTCAGCAGGCGGCGCTGGATCTTGCCGCTGGGCCCCTTGGGGAATTCGTCGATGAACAGCACCTCGCGCGGTACCTTGAACCCCGCCAGGTGCGCCCGACAGAAGCTGCGCACCGCCGTCGCGTCGAGCTGCCTGCCGGGTCTCAAGGTGACAAAGGCGGCCACCTCCTCCCCGTAGAGGTCATGAGGTACTCCCGCGACCCCCGCCATCTCCACCTGGGGAAGGCGGTGGATCACCTCCTCCACCTCACGCGGAGAGATCTTCTCCCCGGCCCGGTTGATGAATTCTCGTTTGCGCCCGGTGAGAAACAGATACCCGTCGGCGTCCAGATAGCCGAGGTCGCCGGTATGGAACCAACCCTGATGCAGAGCTTCGCGATCTGCTTCCGGGTTCTCCAGGTAGCCGCGAAATACGTTAGTTCCGCGAATTGCCACCTCCCCGGACTCTCCGGGGGGGAGCCGGTGCCCCTCGCCGTCCAGTACCACCAGCTCGTTTCCCACCGCGATTCCAGCAGAGCCCGGCTTTCTGGCCCGCGGCGGCAGAGGATTGGCGCTGACCTGGCAGGCCGCCTCGGAGATGCCATAGGTCTCGATGACCGGAATCCCGAATCTGCTCTCGAACGCTTCCAACAGCGCAACCGGCAGGGGCGCCGAGGCAGAGCGGGCAAAGCGCAGCGTTTTAGTCAGTTCCGGGGCAGGATCGGGGTGGGAAAGTAGCAGCGAGAGTATGGTCGGCACTGCGGAGAACCAGTTCACCCGGTACCTGCCGACCCAATCCCAAAAATGCGCTGCATCGAAACGCTCGGGGAGCACCACCGCCATACCGGTCAAAAGAGGTGCCATCAACGTCACCACGAAGCCGTTGATATGGAAAAGGGGGAGGATGCAAAGAGCGGTCTCGTCGGCGCTCAAGGCGTGGGCACCGATGACAAAGCCTGCGTTGGCGAGGAGGTTTCGGTGCGAGAGAATGACCCCTTTGGGAATACCGGTCGTCCCGGAGGTGTACAGGATAAGCGCCGCAGCGTCGCAACCAAGATCCAAGGCCAGAGCCGGGTCCAGGCCGGAGCCGCTTATAGGGGTCAATTCCAGCAGCTTAAGGTCGAGGCCGGTGCCGGCCAGGTCCGTCGTTGTCGCGCTTTGAGGGACGCCGATTACGGACGTGTCAAGCTCGGCCGGAACAATCAGGAACTCCGCCCGGGATAGCTCCAACAGCCCGGAAAGCTCATCAGCGGTGAACCTGGGGTTCAGAGGGACCGCGACACCTCCAGCCCCCATTACCGCTAAAAGCGCAACTGCCGACTCCAGGCCATTGACGAGCCGCAGGGCCACCCGGGCACCGGGGCAAAGCCCTTGCTCGACGAGACGGGCTCCCAGCGCCTCGGCCAGGTTGGCGGCCTCGGCAAAGGACACGCTGCGACCGGATTCCGGAAGATGCAGAAAAATCGCAGCGTCCCGGTCTAAGGCCCGTAAACGTAACAGCGCGCCGATGGTAAGTTGATTAAGGGTGGTCATAGCCTCGTCACCGAATAAAAAGATTGATTAGTCTGACAGTAATTTTGTGGATTCTCTTGATGTCGAGAAAGCCGTTACTGGCAGGTCCGGAAATTCCCTAACACAGGTGCGTTTCCCAGAGAGTTTCACAAGGGTTGCCATCGGAGTAATACAGCGTCCTTGCCTTCAGATCGTAGAGAGCCGAAGAAACGGTGCGCAGTTCCCCACCGTGACTGCAGATGGGATACCTTCCTTCGTGGTTCGCCAAGGCCTTCTTGATCAATGCGGTACCGGTACTGGTTTCGGTTTCGCACCAAGCGCCCTGAGACAGCAGCCCGGTCATCTGCTTGAAGCGCACAGCGCTACTCTGAAGATTTCCCAGCAGAGCTCCTGACACCCAGAGATTGCAGAAGTGGTTGGTGCGAACCGTAACTGGCGCCTCGATCAGTTCGATTGCGAAGATTGGATAGAGCTGCTCCAGCACCGCGCCACCTTCAGGCGTGAGGATGACAATGTTGCCTCCGGCAAGCGGCGTGGCAAGATAATCGGTCACCAGATGAAGCGCCGAGGGTAGATCGCCGCAATTGCGCAGTATCTCCTCCACCAGGACTCCCCGCGGGGTGCGCGTAGAGAGTGCCTCCGTGAGCGGTACCCGGTCGACATAGGTAATGGCAACGGCCACACCTGCCTCGTTGATGCCGCTATTGAGTCCCCGCTCAAGCGGGCTCGCCTCCCCTCTCACCCCCAGGTAACGGTAGCGCCCCCGGCCCCGCACGATCTCCTCGAACGGATTGCAGCCTGACCAGAGATCGCGATTTTTGAAAAGGTACCGCCCAGAGATCGCTCCCAGCGTACACATTGCGTATCCCTCCTGTGGCCCTGTTGCTTCAGATTTCCGGATCTGACCGAGGCTTACTTAAGCCCGGTGCGCTTCAGGTAACTGGCATCGAAGAGCTCGGAAATCTCAAACTCCTTTTTCAGCACCTTGGTCTCCCGGAGAAAATCCTTCACCTGCTCCAGTGCCTTGACATCCTTATCGGTTATGGCCAGCGACCAGTTGTAACGATTGGTGATCTTAGCCACGACCGGCAGCGGGAACTTGTTCTCTGCTGCGATCGCCTGCTGGGCTTCCTTGGGGTTTTTCTTGATGTAGTCGGTGGCCCGCTTGGTCGCCTTGAGGAAGCGTTCCACCAGGTGCGGGTTCTCCTTGCCGAACTCGTTTCTGGCGATGTAGACGTTCACCGCACGCTTCACGTTGGTGGAATCGGCAAGCACCCTCCCCTTCCCCGAGAGCTCGATATTGGCGACAAAGGGTTCCCAGACTGCAACGGCATCGACATTCCTGTTTTCCAGGGCATTGGCCAGATCAGGGCCCGGCAGGTTTACCAGGTGGACGTCGCCCGGCTTCAGCCCGTTCTTGGCCAGGAGCAGATAGAGGAAATGGTGGGCGGAGGAGCCGACCGGCAGTGCGACCTTTTTACCCTTGAGGTCCTTGGGCGTTTTCAGGGATGAATTCGGTGCGACCAGGACCGCGTTATGGGCCGGATCGAAACCCGAGTTGGCGATGACCTTGATGTCGATTCCGGCCGCCCGGCCCGACACCGGCGGCATATCGCCGGTTTGCACCAGGTCGATGCGGCCGCCGGCCAACGCTTCAATCATGGGAGGGCCTGCCAGGAAGAGGTTGTACTTCACCTTGATGCCGTCCTTGGCGAACTCCTCGTCGTAGTACCCCTTTGCCTTGGCCAACAGCACCATGGTGCTCGATGCCTGGTAACCGATGCGTACTTCCTTGAGCGCTTCGGCTCCCCAGGCTGCTCCCCCCACAAGACTGCTCAAGGTAACGACGAGTGCAATGATTCTTTTCATGGTGCCCTCCTTCAAGGCGTATTAGATGGCGTAGGCGAACGGTTTTTGCTGCTCGCCGAAGAACTCGGAATAGATATCTTTACGTATCTGGACGAAGTCGTAACTGCTTCGGTCACGCGGGCGGGGCAGCGCCACGGGCACTATTTTCTTTATGGTTCCCGGGCGGCTGCTCATGACCACGACACGGTCGCCCAGAAAGATCGCCTCGTCAATGTCATGGGTGACCAGAATCATGGTGGTTTTCTCCAGCTCCCAGATGCGCAGTATTTCCTGCTGCATCTGGATCCTGGTGAAGGCGTCCAGGGCACCAAACGGCTCGTCCAAAAGCAGAACCTTGGGGCGGTTCACCAGAGCCCGGGCGATACTTGCCCGCTGCTGCATCCCCCCAGAAAGCTGATGGGGAAAAGCTTTTTCAAAACCGTTCAGTCCGACCAGGGCAATATGCTCGGTCACCAGCCGCTCCCGTTCCGCCTTGGGAAGCCCCGAGCGGCAGCCGAAGGTGATGTTCTGCTGCACGGTAAGCCAGGGAAGCAGCCGTGCCTCCTGGAAAACCATGCCACGATCGACCTTGGGGCCCCGGATCGGCTCGTCACCGAGCACGATTTCTCCCTGGCTGATCTGCTCCAGCCCACCTATGAGACGCAGCAGGGTACTCTTGCCGCAACCGCTCGCGCCCACGATGCTGATGAATTCGCCCGACCCGACCTCCAGGTTGACCTCAGTCAGGGCCTGCACCTTGCCGCCGTCGATGTGGTACTGCTTCCCGAGCCGGCTGATGGTGAGCGGCCGGGCTTCCTCGTAGGCCATGACGCCCCTCCTATCCGCAGATGTTAACATTCCACTTGAGCAGCCGCGACTCGACCTTGCGCAGCGCAAAATCGATCACCAGGCCGGTGATGCCGATGGAGACCACCCCGACCAGCATGACGTCGGGCTGCGAGAGTTCCCGGGCATACATGATCATGTAGCCGATCCCGGAGGAAGCAGCGATCAGCTCGGCACCGATGACGCTCATCCAGGCGATGCCGATGCCGATCCTGAGTCCGGTAAATATGGAAGGGAGAGCCGAGGGAAGCACGACCTTGGTGAGCAGGACAAGCCGGCTCTTTTCCAGGACACGCGCTACTTCCAGGTACTTGCGGTCGGTGTTGCGTATGCCGTGGATTACGCTGAGCAGCACCGGCCAGAAGCTTCCGATGGCGATCACGGTAACTTTGGAAGACTCGTCGATCCCCATCCAGAGGATCAGCACCGGTACCCAGGCGATGATAGGAATGGGACGCAGCAGCCCGGTGACCAGCACCAGAGCCCGCTCAACCGTGGGGGAGAGCCCGATCAGAATCCCGGCGGCTATCCCCAGGCCGGCTCCAAGGAAAAACCCCTGGAAGACCCGCACCAGGCTGGTTTTCAGATGACCGAAGAGCTCACCGGAAATGGCCATATCCTTGAAGGTGAGCCAGATTGCGGAGGGGGCCGGCAGGATGGTGGGGCGAATGAAGCCGCGCCGGCTCAGCAGTTCCCACGCCAGCAGGATAAGAGCCGGCACCACCAGCGGCAGCAGATAATACCGGCACCATGCGCCACCTCGCTTGAAGTTAAGGGAAACCGGCGCCGGTCGGTCTGCATCTATTATTTCCAGTTCCGCTGCGTCCATGGTCGCCCCTTCGCCTTACGCTGTTTGATCTATCGTTTTAGTAGTGTTTTAAGACAAATTTTAAGGCCGTTCATGCTCGGATGGCTTTGAACAACCACCTTCACAGAAAACAACTTCACGTCATGGGAGAATTATTTGCCTATTTATCCTACTTAATAGGTAGGCTTTGTACCATCTACTTTCCTTTATGTCAACAGAAAATAAATCCAACGTATGGCTTTGGTTTTCCGGTTATACGCGTCGTCCGCTATTCATAGCCCGCCTGCTGAAGCACTACTTCCTGGAATAACAGCAAAGCCCGCACTCTAAGCAGACAACTTAGGGTGCGGGCTTTTAAGTCAGTTGACCGGGTCTTGTTTTACCAAGTCATGATGTGGAGAATACCCTGGCGGTGCCGCGAAGGAATCTACCGGTACATGACTACCCCGCCGATGGAGGCGGCCAGGATGACGTAGGCCGGGTTGGTCTTGGTGAGTGTCAGGACCGCGAAGGTGACGATGACGATGAGAAGCTTGTCCCAGCCGACTGTCATGGCACTCGACCAGCTGAGTTTACTGACACCGAAGACGGCATAGGCCATGTCATAGGCGGTCCAAAGCAGCAGCGCAACCACTACGGGGCGCACGACTTTCAGTGCATTGCCGATGTGGGGACTGTCTTTGACGCGGAAAAAATAGATCACCATCACGAGCATGAGGAGCGTGGTGGGAAGCACCGTCCCGGCTGCTGCAGCTACCGCACCGGGTATCCCGGCCAGCTTGTAGCCGATAAAAGCGGAGACCTGGGGAGCTATGGGGCCCGGGAGAGCATTACCTACCGCAACGGCGTCGGCGAAATCTTCCGGTGTGGTCCAGGGAAGCGCAGTCGCGGTTCCAGGAGGGACCCATAGCGCGCTGGTGGCCTCCCGCTGCATGAGCGCCAGCGAAGCGGGCCCGCCGCCCCATGAAAAAATCGCGACACGGCTGAACAGCAAGAAGATCTTCCAAAGCAGCATCATTGACATGTTACATTCCCTCTTCGTGCATTTGGTGGAACCTGCGTTGGCTCCCTTGATTCGTTGACTCGACGATAATAGCGGCAATACAATCCAAAAAACACAAAAAAAAATGGTCACCTGCAGCGACCGTCCTCAAGGGCAGCTAACATCCAGAGCTACCTACTCAGCGAGTTCCGGCTCCCTCTCGTAGCGCCGGCGCTGAATGCGGGCGAGGAACACGGCGATGCCGCAACTGACGATGACCGGCACCAGGGTAAGAAAGGCCGCCCGCGGAGAAAAGACGGTACCGACACAGCCGGCGGCGCTGGGTCCCAACGTGTTGCCCAACGCCACGGAGAAACTGAAGAGACCCGCGATCATCCCCTTTTCGCCGCCGATCCGGCCGATGCGGGATAGGCTGGCAAAGCTCACCGTCCCGGTTCCTAAACCGAAGAGAACCGTCCCGAACCAGAACAAGGCAAAGCCGTCTGCCCAGGCGAGTAGCAGGGACCCCGCAACCATGAGCGAACCGCTCAAAGTAAAGAGGCGACTCATTGACATCCTTTCCAGCAGCCGGCTGCTGCACAGCAGCACCGACATGGCCGCTACCCCCTGGGAAACGATGAGCCAAGAGACCGTCTGCACGGGGAGGTGCAGCACGTCCACCCCGACCGGCCCGATAAAGGAGCGAAACACCATGAAGGCTGCGTTTCCGAGGCACTCGAAGCCGAGAATCTGCAAAAAGAGTCGGTTGTTGAGCAGTACATTGAATCGAGCAATGCTCCCGCCTCCACCCGTCACGACGTTGTCGGCAACCTCGTTGACCCCAATCCAGCGCCGGTAAAGAGAGGTGAACAGGCAGACCGCAAATAGGGCGCTGACCACGGCGAAGGAGTGACCGAACTCCCCGTTGCGCAGCAGGTATCCCCCTAGCAGGGGCCCCATGAGGAAGAACCCGAACTGTGTGGCACCGCGCTGCCACCCCGCCTGGGCGGGGCGCAGGTAGGGAAGGCGCTTCAGGAAACCGGCCTGCAGGCTGAGGAAGACGACGGACTGGAGGGTCCCGAGCACCCCGGTGGCAAGCATCAGAGTGCCCGGGTGACGAACACGAAACAGGGCGAGGACAGCCACCGTAGCCAGTAATGAGGAGCCGAGGAAGAGGCGCCGGGCGCCCCAGCGGTCGATAAGCAGACCACAGGGGATGATAACCAGCAGCCGGCCGACCCCGTTGAAGCCGGCGATGAGACCGAGCTGCGCCGTGCTCGCCTGGAGCTCCAGAGCGTACAGGGGAATGGCCAGTTGCAGAATCCCGGTGGCGCAACCGGCCAAAAGGTTGAGCATCATGAAACTGAACAGGGCGTGCCGTATCTCTTCCGGGGCTCTCCCCTCCCCCACTACTGGAAGCTACCGAGAATCACGGAGTAGATGTCCTCTGTCAGCCGCAGCGCCCCGTCGTAGCCAGCATAGGTCCGGCTCAGGATCAGCCGGTCGGAAACCGGCATCGACACGGAAAGTTGGTACCCCTTGAGCTGCCGGGATATGTCGCGGTCCCAGCTGCTACCGAGAATCAGGGGGCGCTCCCGAAAGGTGCGCTTGGCAAGCTCGTCGCGCACCGTGGCGCCGTCCGCGCCATAGTGTACCGGCGAGACCAGCCCCTCGTCGAACTTGGCGAATTCTGCGTCGATGAGCGGCCTGTACTCCTCCGGCACGACCTCGGTGATGAACTGCACCTCGGGGATCAGCCCCAGGTCGTTGATGAGGAATCGGGTGAGCCCGAGCGCGTAGAAGCTGTCGGCCACGGTGACGAAATGCCCCGGCAGGAAGCGGGTCTCGAAGAGGAGATCGGCCGAGCGCTCCACGTAGTAGTAATAGCGCGCCTCTTCGCGGCGGATGGTTTCCTCCACCTTCCCGGCCGGCACACCGGCAAAGGTGCCGACCGCCCTCAGGAACGCGGAGGTCTCGGTGGCACCGATGGGGAGCGCCGGGTAATGGAGGTAGGGTGTCGCAAACTTCTCCTCCAGGCGTCCGACCGTCTTGAGCCCGTTCCAGGGCGAGAGCAGCAGATTGAACTGTGCGGAGGGAATCTTGCGCACCGAAGCAACACCCTCCCCCGGCCCGTAGATGATGTTGGGAGTGAGACCTATAGAGCGGAGCAGGTCGGCTACTGCGTGCAGCGTCCCGGTCCAGTACGGGTCCTGGTAGGGTATGACGCTCCAGAGGTTCACCAGACCCGGCTGAACCGCGTCGGCCGCCTCCAGGAATTGATCTATGATCGCTCCCCAGAGCAGTTCGTGGCCGAAGTAGTTGTCCCCCTTGAAGCCGCCGGTCTCGACGTAGACGATCGGCGCGCCCTTGTTCTTGAAGCCGCGCACCACCTCACCCACGTCGTCCCCCACGATGTCCGACGTGCAGCCGGTCAGTACCACGAAGAGGTCGCCGTCCATGACTTTCAGGGTGTTGGCAATGGTTTCGCGCAGCTTTTCCTCGCCGCCGAACACGATTTCCTGCTCGGTAGAGTTGGTACAGGGGACCGAGTGCCCCCCGCTGTACCCGGCTCCCTGAAAGCCGTTGCCGTTGGCGAGCGCGCTCCAGAGCTTTTGCCCGCAGCCCGGCCCAGCATGGATAATCGGGATGGCCCGCTCGATGGCTGCCACCGACTGCAGGGCGCCCAGGGCGCAGACGTTTCGTATCTGTTCGATTACCCCGGCCATCAGACTGCCTCCTTTTCCAGAAACGTGTAGGGATCCTGCTGATACCACCATTCGGTGTAGGGCAGTTTAACCCTCTCGGCCAGCTTGTTGACGAAGTTGCGGTTGGTCAGGGCATCGGCGATGCGCCAGCCGAAGTTGACCAGCCCCCGGTGGCCGAACGCCGAGTACTCGTCGATGACCGGGATAGCGGTGATGCCGAGCTTGGCCGCCCAGACCGAAGAGCCGGGATGGCGCGAGAAGTAGAGATCCGGTTTCAGCCGGGAAAGCGTGTTGGTTATTTCGAAGAGCTGCTGATCGGCGACGCTGAAGGTGACATCCTTATCGCGTTCCGCAGCCCGCAGTATCGCCGGGGGCTGCTCTCCGTAATCGTAGCGCTGGTCGTAGTGCCAACTCGCCGCATGGAGCACCTCGATCCCGAGTTCGTCCAGTACGCCGAGGTAGGACTGGGAATAGCTCGGCCCCATGCCGATTACCGCCCTCTTCCCCTTGAAGCGCCGCCTGAGCTCTGCCAAGTCTCCTTCGGTGGCGGCACGCTCCTCGGCGATCAGCTCCTCGACCTCGGCCTGCTTCCCGACGACGGCGCCGATGCCGCGCAACCACGCCTCGATCCCGGCGAATCCATGCGGAGGGATGGTCTTCACGTAGGGCACGCCGTACTGCTCCTCAAGCGCCGTGCCGATGTAGCTCCCGAGCGTGGTGCAAACGGTCGCGGTGACCGCCGCCTCCGAGATCCGCTCCAGTTCGGCCACCGTCGAGAAGGGGATGATGAAGCTCGGCACCAGGCCGATCCGGTCGAAGAGCCGGGTGATGTAGGCACGGGCGGAGCCCCGGAAATTGACCATGTTCACCAGGCTGGGCTGCTTCTCCCGGGGAGGCTTGACGATCCCGGTCAGGACGGCGTGGAAGGCCGCATCGAACCCCGAGGCCCACACTTTGCTCCGGAACCCCTCGCAGGAGACCTGGATCACCGGCACCGGGATCTCGTCAGCCAGCTCGCTGATCACCCCCCTGATGTCGTCGCCGATGATCCCCGAGGCGCAGGAGGTGGTGATGAAAATCGCCTTGGGGGTAAAGCGCCGCCACGCCTCGCGAATCCCCTCGCGCAGCTTGTCGGCTCCGCCGAAGACGGTATCCGGCTCCTCGATGTTGGTGTTGACCAGCTGGATGTTGCGATTGCCCCACTCGCGGTAGAAGCGGCCGTACTGGTTCGCTATGTTGTGGTAGATGGTGTCCCCGGCGCAGCCGATCGGTGCGTGGTTCACGATGGCCGCGTCGACGATGCCAGCTAAGAGCGTCTGGGCGCAGCCGGAGCTGCAGGAGCTCGACTGGCTGAAGGTGCGGTCGCAGTTCTTCACCGTGCCGCCGCAGCCGGTGCGCCCTACCAGATCCTTGAGGGTCCCGGAGTAACCGGTGATCGCGCCCAGGCGCTGTTCCCTGATGGGGGCCTCCGAGCTTTTCAGATTGATGGTCATTGGGATGGCTCCTTGGGCTTTTAGCGGTTGGAGATCAGCACGCTGATGAGGTCAGTGGCCAGCCGCAAACCGCCGCGAAAGCCGAGGTAATACTGGTCGGTGACGATCCGGTTGGTTATCGGGAACGAGACGCCCCAGAAACCGGCCTTCAACCCTGCCGCCAGGGGGCGATCCAGATTGCTGCCGATTACGAACGCCGGAGAGATGGGCGTTCCGTAGGGATCGTTCTCCTTCTCCAGTTCCTCGTTGAGCCGCTGAGTGATGCGGTCGGTGTCCTTCTCGAAGATCAGCTTGGGCCTAAGGCTCACATCGATGGTGTTGAAATGCTCCGCCACCTTTTCCTGATCCTCGTCGCTCAACAGGTCGGTGATCGCCGCGAAGTAGGGGATCCAGCCGAGATCGTCGGCGATGAACCGGGTCAGGGCGTAGACGTAATCGGCATTGCCGATGATGACGCCGAAGCGCTGGAAGTCCTGGTCGTTCACCAGGTCGGTGAGCGGATTGATGAAGCGGTAATAGTGGGTCTGCTCGTCGGCGATGACCTTTTCCAGCAAGGCGCTGTCGATCTTGAACTGCTCCCCTACCCTGCGCAGGAATGCCTCGGTCGCGGTCGGGCCGATCGGAAGCGGCTCGGAGACGAAGGGGACTCCGTGGACCTCCTCGAATTTGCCGGCGGCACTGATGCCATGCACCTGCGAGAACACGATATTGAGGGCGGCCCGGGACGATTCCTTCAGCGAGGGGAGCTCGTCGAAGGGTGTGAGAAAGGTATTGGCCCGGACCCCGAGCAGTCCCAGCAGCCGCTTCAGTTCGATCAGGTTGCCGCGCCAGAAAACGTCCTGGGCCGGGACGAAACCGAAGAGGTTCACCAGCCGGTCGTCCTTGGGGAGCCCCTTTGTCACGTACTGGGAGATGATCGATTCCCAGATGAAGTCGTAGCCGACCGACGAGTCACCTTTGAAGCCGCCGGTCTCAGCGACGATGACCGGTTTTCCCTGTTTCTGGAACTCGGCGACCACGGCCCTCACGTCGTCACCGATGATGTCGGTCATGCAGCCGGTGATGACGGCATAAAGGTCGGCGTCGATCACGTCGAGGGTAGCGGCGATCTGCTCCTTAAGCCGCTCCTCGCCGCCGAAGATCACCTCGCGCTCCACGATGTTGGTGCTGGGCGTTGCCCTACCGTCGGTCACGGTAGTCCCCCAGTAGCCGCTTCCCACCGTGGCGGCGACGTCGGCGCTCGCAGCGCAGCCGGGGGCGGAGTGGACGATGGCGACCGCGCGCTCGATGGAGTTGATGGTCACCAGAGCCCCTCCCAGGGCGCAGTGGTAACGGGGTCGTTCGATATAGGTGCTCATGTAGGTGTCTCCTGATAGTTAGAAATGGTGGAGGATAGTAGGTTAGGCCGCCGCGACGGCGGTCTGAAACGACTCGGCCGTATCCTGCAGGTCCGCGGCGTCCTCCAGCTTGTCGGACTTGATGTAGGCAAAGGGGCTCTTGTCGTACCAGTCCTTGCGGTAGGCTTCGGGCACGTTCTGGCTCAGCTTGGTGTTGAAGGAGTGGTTCCTGAGGTTGCGCACCGCCTTCTTGGCAACTTCGTAGAACCCCCGATAGCCGACGTAGAAGTCGAAAATTCTGAAAATAGTGATGCAGGGGATGCCCAGACGCGCGGCCCAAGCGTTGTCGAAGACGTGCCCGCAGAAGAGATCCGGCTTAATCTTCTTCAGGAGGTTTACCAGCTCAAAGGGCTGAAAGTTTGCAATATCTACCGGGAAGTCCTTGTCGCCTTGGGCCTTCACCAGCTGAGCATAGAACTCGGTGCCAAAGTCGTCGTGGTGGTAGGAGCGCAGTCCCACGATCTCCATCCCGAGCTCCTGGAAGAGTCCTCCGGTCACTACGGCGCGGAACTCGCCGGCGGAAAGGAACACCCGGATTCCCTTCAGTGCCGGGAGGTAGCGCTGCACCGCCTGGCGTGCCTTGGCTTCCTCGACTTCGATGAAGGCTCGGGCTTCCTTTTCCAGCCCGAACTGGCTCGCGATGTCCAGAAGCCATTTGCTGGTGTTCTCCAGCCCGATCGGCATATCCTTCATCACGTAGGGGATGCCGTACTCGGTGTGCAGGTAATGGACGAGGTAATCGTCATGGGTCGGGCAAACGCTGACGGTAAGATCGGCCTGGGTCAGGTTGCGGATGGTTTCCCGGTCGGCGAAATTGGGTCCGATGACGACGTCGATGCCGATGGCGTTCAGAAGCCGCTCCAGTTCAAGTTCGTCCGGCTTACCCATGGAGGCCAAATTGATGATGTTGACCTTGGGACGCTCACCGGGGGCGCGTTCCTTTTTGCGCGGCGGGGGACCTTCCTTGTCCTTCTCGATGAAGCCGTGCACCATGGCGTGGAAAGCGACGTCGTAGCCGGTGGCCCAGATCTTGGTCTTGAACCCTTCGCAATGGGAGTAGAGCAGCGGTATGTCGGTCAGCGGCCTGACCTTCTCGATCACCCCCACGAGGTCGTCGCCGATGATGGACGGCGTGCAGGTCTGCAGCACGATGATCGATTTGGGCCGATACTTCTCCGCGACGGCTAGCAGAGTCTCCTCCAACCGCTGCTCGCCGCCGTGCACCACGTCCGATTCATCCAGGTTGGTGGAGAACCAGAGGCTGTCCTTGGCGTTGGGGTTGCCGCGCAGCAGGTGGTGCAGCTTGATGGAGGTGTTCATGCCGAAGCCGGTGGAGCCGCAACCGATGGCACCGTGGATCACGACCGCCGTTTCCGGGAGTGTGAGCAGCATGCCGAGGGTCGGCAGCAATTGGCAGAGACCCGCCTGCGAGAAGCCCCGCTCGTTGTTCTTCAAACAGATCTTGTCCTGCTTGCCGATGCCGCTGGCGCAGCCGCCGTGGGCCATACATGCTGCTACCCGGTCTTCCCGGCCGGGTACCGTTTTATCTTCTTTCAAACCCATGGTAATTCTCCTTTATGGATAAATGCATCACTTGGTAAGCGCCGCGACCTTCGCCGGGGCTTTGGCTTTCGATTTGGATTTTCCCTTCTTGGGCTCTTCCGGTTGCACGTTGAAGGCATTGGTGTAGATGGAAGCGGTCTTAAGCTCCGGCTTGATCTCGTGGTAATGGTTCAGGATATCGATCCAGAGCTGGATCGAATCTTCCTTGATGAGGCCGTTTGCCACGAAATGATTGGCGTTGACTATTGAGGGATCGACTTTCATCCGTTTCGCGTGGATTTGCTCGGCCTTGGTCGGATTCTCGTTGATCCAGTTGTTGGTCCTGACAATCGCCTTGACGAAGCGACGCACCACATCGGGCTTTTCCTTGATGAACTTGGTGGAAAAGTAGAGCGGAGTGGCTCCGCCGACGGTGCCCCAGATGTCGAAATCGGTGAAAAGGATGCGCAATCCGCCCAGACGCAGGACGTCCTTGGGATCCATATGGACCCCGGCAAAGTCGACCGACCCGCGGCGCAGCGCATCAAGCTCCTTCCCCGGCGGGGTAGTGATTATCTGCAGTTTCCCCTTGGGGTCGGGGACACCGTTCTTTCTGAGGTACTCGTAAGGGGTGTATTCGTTGCACCCGCCAAACGCCATGATGGCGATGCGTTTACCGACCAGGTCCTTAGCAGTATGGATGGGGCTCCCGGCGAGCGTAACGAAGACCATGTGCGGCTTGTCCTTGGTGGTTTCCGACTGGCTGACCACCGCCTGGATCTTGGCACCGGCACTGATTCCCGCGATGGTGCGGTTGGCGTGGGCGCCTCCTACGTCAACCTTTCCCGCCATGACGGCGGCGACCAGTTGCGGAGTCGGCACCACTCCGACGAATTCGGGCTTGATCCCCTCGTCCTTGAAAAAACCGAGTTCGTCGGCGATGTAATAGCTGGAGACCGAGGTGGGAATAAAGGCATCCGGCAGTTTCACCACGTCGAGTTTGGTTTCTGCCGACCAGCCAATGGATGCGGTTAACAACGCCAAAGCAGCAGACGTGAGCAACAACCTGAATCGATTCATTGAGATTTCTCCTTGGTTCATTATTTGATAGAAACTAAACGAGTTTAGACTGCGAACTTTCTTTCCACGGTGACCAGTAACCAGTTCACCAAACACCCCAAAAACGCGATGGTGACGATTCCGGCGTACATCTCCGGAATTGCGTAGGCCTGTTCCGAATAAAAAATGAGGTACCCCAGGCCCGAGTTGGCCCCGAGCATCTCGGCGGCAACCAGTATCAGGATCGCGCTTGCCGCTGAAAGCCTGATACCGGTCAGGATTGAAGGAAGCGCTGCCGGGATTACCACCTTGGAAAACATCCCGATCTGGGAAATACCCATGGAACGGGCCGACTTGATCAACAGAGGGTCGACGTTCTTCACTCCGGCGATGGTATTGAGCAGTGTGGGCCAGAGGGTGCCCCAGAAGATGATGGCCGTCTTTGAGATTTCCCCAAGGCCAAAGATCAATATGAATACTGGGAAAAGTGCCAGGATCGAGGTGTTGCGAAACACCTGCAGCAACGGGTCGACGGTCCTCTCGAACCCCTTGAACCAGCCCATTAGTACGCCCAGCGGTATCCCCACCACAACCGCAATACTGAACCCGGCGAAGGAGCGCCGAAAACTGCTCAGGATATGACCGAAGATCTCCCCCGACAGGGTTAGTTTCGTCAGGGCTCGCAGAACCGCGCTAAAGGGTGGCAACAGAAAGGGATCCACCAGACCGAAACTCGGCAACGCCTCCCAGACCAAAAGGAATGCAATTATGGCAAACCACTTCTGCACCTGCTGACCTACTCTGCCTCCCCACACCTCGTCCATGGCTTCCTCCTCTCCTTACGCTACAGCGTGCATCGCACAAAAAAACCGGAGGCACCTTTTTGCGCATAACGCGCAATAGGCACCTCCGGTTGTCCGGTCGGCGCGCTGTCCTGACAAAACAGGAACAGCATCATTAATGATATAGGTCTATCGTTAAACTAGACTGTAGCGTTTATAAATCGAAAGGCGCCATCTGTCAAGATTTATTCTACGGTTCCAGGAAACATTGCCACTTTACAAAAACGCTAACTCAGTTCGCCGTCGCACTTCTATGAGCGCGGATGATAGCTCCGCCCACTACCTTCCTCTCTACCAGCGACAGCAGATCAAAGTAGGTGGTATGGGTGTAATCGTACCATTCAGACCCAAAACGGCCGACAATCTCAACCTCCTTGGACTCGATGCGGCCACAGAGTTCACGGTACCAAAGCAGATACTGCTCTGTCAGGTCGTAAACCTTGTCCAGGTTCCAGCCGGCATCCTTTAACTGTTCCGGGAAACGTGCGAGGTTGATCGGATTCCACCAGGCACTGTCTTTAGAGACCTGCTCCCGGAAGCTGCCGGCCAGATCGGTGTACTCAAAGATGACCAGCGATGCAGCCGGACGGGCCACCTGACTCATCTGCCTCAGGGCCCGAGGCTGGTCCGGGAAGGCGTAGAAGGAGTTGAACAGGTAGATGAGGTCGAACTGCTCCTGCCAGAGCCCGGCGATACTTCCGGCATCGGCGGTGACAAAGTTAACATCCTTATAGTTTTGAGCCGCTGCGGCAAGCGTATCGCCATCTATATCCACCCCGGTAACCGATCCCCACCCGTTTCGCCGGACATAATCCGCGGTCCCTCCCAGGCCGCAGCCAAGGTCCAGAATCCTGCGCTCCCACTTCCTGGGGTACGGCGCCAGCGCCAGCTCGATGGCCTTTTCCTCCCCCGGATGGGCGTAGTTGCCGTCTCGCACCAGGGCCAATATCTGTTTTCCTGTTGCCGAATTCATCTGCATGGTGCCTCATTACCTGCCTAAGCGGCCTCGCCGGTTTTCCGGATGTAGGTGAAGGGGTCCTGACCGTACCACTGCTCCTTGTAGGGGAGCTTGGTCGTCTCGCCCAGTGTATTGTAGTAAGTCGGGTTTCTGAGCAACCGCTCCAGCCGGACGGCGACCTCGAAAATCCCGCGGTACCCCAGGTAGTTGTTCACCGGGCCGTAGATGGGGAGCACCGGGATCCCCTGTTTTGCCGCCCAGACGTTGGAGCTGGCGTGCCCCAGGTAGAGATCGGGCTTAAGCCGGCGCAGCAGGTTCACCTGCTCGTAGGGCTGGTTGGCGGCCACGTTGATCGGAATGTCGTCGCGACCCTTGAAGCTTTCGAACACGACCTCACCGAAATGGTCATAGTGGTGGGCGCGTATACCGACCACCTGCATGCCCAGGTCGTTTTCCAGCATGCAGGCCTGGGCGCCGGCCCGAATCTCGCCGGTGCTCACGAAGGCCCGCTTCCCCTCGAAGAACTGGCGCAGCGGTGCCAGGGCCGCGCGCAGTTCGGCCTCCTCGGCCTCGATAAGTTGCAGCGCCTCGGCGCGCACATTGAAGAAGTCGGCGATGTCCAATAACCAGAGCCGCACGTTGTCGGTGCCGATCGGGATCGTGTTGAGTACATACGGTATCCCGTAATGTTCCTTCAGGTGCTCGACGAAATAATCGTCATGGGTGGCACAGATGCTTACCGAGAGCGCCGCGTCCTTCACCTTAACGAATTTCTCCGCCGCCGTGAAACAGGGGTAAACGTTCACCTCCAGGCCGAGGGCGTTCAAGAGCCGCACCAGTTCCAGTTCGTCCGCATGGCTCATGGAGCCGACGTTCAGCAGGTTGACGGTGCGCTTGCAGCGCTCCTGGTAGGCGAGTTTCTCCTTCTTGGTGATCCTCGGCTTGGGGCCCCGCTCGTCCAGCAGGTGACGCAGAATGCCATGGTACACGATGTCGTATGCCGTGGCGACGAACCGGGTCTTGAACCCTTCGCAGTGCAGGGGGATGATCCGAGCGTGGACGCGGTCCTGGATGCGCGCCGCCACGGCGTCGATGTCGTCACCGATGATGGCGGGCACGCAGGTGTTACCGATGAAGATTGCGTGCGGCTTGAAACGCCGGTCGGCCTCCAGAATTGCCGCTTCCAGTTTCTCCTCGCCGCCGGTCACCACGTCCACCTCGTCGAGACTGGTGGAAAGCCAAACCCGTCCGATGGCGTCGTCATTGCCTCGGGCGATCTGACTCTGTTTCGAAACGCCGGCAAGCGCCAGCGAGGCGGCTCCGCAGCCGACCGGTCCGTGGTAGATGACGACCGAGTTGGGAATCGAGGCGGCCATCCCCATGGAGAGGGTTAGCTGGCAGCCGGTGGTCTGGGCAAAGGTGCGTCCGTTGGTGCAGAGGCACCCGGTTTTCTGACCTTCGACAAGATCGTCGAGTTTCCCGCCGAAGGCGTTGCAAGGTTTCAGTCGAACATCCCGCGTAGGCGGCACTTTTAGATGTAAATAACTCATCTCTTCCTCCCTTTGATACTGGCATCAGGTAAGTGTTTGTCGGATCGAATCTTCTTCCGATGGCTTTAGCGGTTGGCTACCAGTACCGAGAAGATATCTTCCGTCAGGTGCAGGGCACCGTGATAACCGGCATAGCCACGGTTCAACACAAAACGGTTGGAGATGGGGAAGGTGACACTCAGATGACCCGCCTTGATGTCATCGGCAAACTCCTTGTCGAGCCTGCTCCCTATCACGAAGGCCGGACCGAAGGGACGGTAGTATTTGCCGCCGTCCGGTTTGGGCCAGCGGTCATAGAGATGCCCGCTGATCTGGCTGGCGTCGGTTTCGAAGACCACGCTCGCCTGGGGGTTCTCAAGGGAGCCAGCGAAACGCCCAATCAGCGCAGGCTTCGCCTCGTCTTCGGTCGGGTCCGTGATGGCTACCAGGGTGGGTAGCCAGCCCAGTTCAGTGGAGGCAAAGCGTGCCAGGGCTATAGCGTAGGTCGTATCGGCGACGATGACGGTGTAGCGCTGCAGATCGAGATCGCTGTAGGAGTCGCTGATCCGGTCGAAGAAATGGTAGTAGCGCTCCTTTTCCACAGCCAGGAACTGCTCGACGGGAACCGCATCCAGCTCCAGACGCAGCGCTACGGCCCGGAGGAACTCGGCGCTTGCCTTGGCCCCGATGGGAAGGTCGGTGATGAAGTGGTCGACGCCGTGCAGTTCTTTGAATACGGCAGCAGCCGCCACACCGTTCACGGGTGACACGACGATGTTCAATTCGGCCTGCGCCGCGTCCTTGATTACGGGGAGCGAATCCTTGTGAGTGAAGAAGGAATTGACCGTCAGGCCGATACCTTCCAGTACCCGGCGCAATTCGAGCAGGTTCCCTTCCCAAAAGACGTCCTGAGCAGGGGTCACCCCCCAGATGTTCACCCTCCCCTTCACCTTGGTCGCCGTCGGGGTCACGTAGTTGCGAAACAACGACTGCAGCACCGAATCGTAGCCGAAATAGCTGTTTCCCTTGAATCCGGCGCCGGTGGCATGGATCAGTGGCGGCCGATCGATCTCCTCCTCGTTGTAGGCGCGCACCACAGCCGCCACGTCATCGCCGATTATTTCCGCCGTGCATCCGGTAATAACGACGAACAGGTCTGCGTCAATAACTTCCGCTGTGCTGCGTAACTGTTCCTCCAACCTGGTTTCACCACCGAACACGATCTGCTGCTCGGAGATGCCGCTGGCCGGTATGGAGGCGCCGCCACAGTAGCCGCTCCCCAGATGGCCCGCCGCCCCCATGATCGCGCCATTGGAGTTGCCCCCGCACCCCTGTGAGGAGTGCAGAATGGCGACGGCCCTGGGCAGGGCGCCCACTGCTGCAAGTGCGCCCCCTAAAGGGCAGGCGAAGCGCGGCTTTTCAATAAACGATCCCATGGATATCTCCTGCTTGTTGTGAAGTTATAAAAACGTGAAAAGGCCAAGGGATATACCCTTGGCCTCCAGTCGACTGGTCAGCGATGCGTTTAAGAAGAGGGGCACCTTGGTGCCTGGTCCCTGCCTAACTCTTGCAACTTAGTTTATTCTATTATGCCTGTAGGCTTTATATTAAACAACAGGGCTGTTGTCAAGAAAATTATTCTGGCCCGCGCAGTTATCGATAATCGCCGCTGTTCCTGCGTCAGGCGGTTTCAGCTTTGCGTAGTACCGTCTTCTGCACCTGACCGAATCCTTTGCCATAATCAAGATACTCGACTTCTTCGGCCTTCAGTTTGAAAATCTGCGTGATGGGTAGTTCTCCCTTATCAATCCGCTCCTTGAAACGGGGGTTCCTCTGACTTAAGGTTTCCACTGCCAGATCCAGTTCCGTGCCGCCGTCGATTTTCACGGCATCACCGATGAGCAGCACGCTTTTCCAGAGGGCCAATTCCTGATTGTCGTGCTCGAAAAGGACCGAGATACGTTTTTGTTCGGAAATCGCCTGCACCTTAGCGGCCTCCTTGCGGGTGGAAAAATAGAGATCCAGGCCGCTCGGCGCGAAACTACCGATGGAGCGCTGCAAAGGGGTACCATCATTTCTGACATAGGCAAGCACCGCAAATCTCGTGGTATCGATATAGCTGACGACATCATCTTTCCAGGCTTCCTGACTCATAGCATTTCCTCCGTTGTGGGGTTGTTTTTTGACCTGCGTGAAATTACGACTAACCAGAACTACAGACCAGAACTACAGCATGAAATCCGTAGAGAGAAAGGGGGATTTCCTTTCCCTGACAATATCGGTGAGGATCTCGCGGTTGGCCTCGGTCTCCCTGGCCGCCACCACAATCCGGATAGAAAAAATTCGCAGTGCGTCGGCCACCGACTGGGTCCCCTCGGCGGAATTCTTGCGCCCGTTGAAAGGGAAGCTGTCGGGACTCCTCTGGCATTTGCTGTTGATGTTGATGCGGCAGACCTGGTTCACCAGGGCATCCACCAAATGGGCCAGAGAGTCGCCGTCACGTCCGAAGATGCTTGCCTGCTGGCCGTAATTGGAGGCGACCACGTAGTCAATCGGCTCCCGGATGTCGTCATAAGGAACCACCGGAACTACCGGCCCGAACTGTTCCTCGCTGTAGACCCGCATGGCCGGGGTCACCGGGTAGAGGAGCGCCGGATAGAAGAAGGAACCGCTCTTCTGCCCGCCCCCCCGGTTCACGACCCGCGCTCCGAGTGCCTGGGCGTCCAGCACCAGCCCCTCGAGAAACTCGGGCTTCTCCGGTTCGGGAAGCGCAGTAATGGTTACCCCTTCCTGCCAGGGGACTCCGTATTTGAGAGCGGCTATCCCCGCGGCCATCCGCGCCAGGAAGGAGTCGACAATCGACCGGTGCACGAAGATGATTTTCAGTGCCGTGCAGCGCTGACCGTTGAAGGAGAGGCTCCCCTGCAGGCATTCGGCTACCGCCAAGTCAAGGTCTACCTCCGGGAGGATAATCGCCGGGTTCTTGGCGTCCAACCCGAGCACGCAGCGCAGCCGGTGCGGACGGGGGTGGATGGCGCGCAACGCGTCTGCCACCTTGTGGGTGCCGATAAATCCGAGCACGTCCACCCGCCCGGAGGCGAGCAGCGGCGGTAGCACCTCCTCGCCGTCGCCGTAGACCGTATTGACCACCCCGGGAGGGAAGGCATCCCGGAAGGCCTCCAGAAGAGGCGAGAAAAGCAGGATGCCGAAGCGCGGCGGTTTCAGGACGATGGTGTTCCCCATGACGAGGGCGGGGATCAAGGTCGTGAAGGTCTCGTAGAGCGGGAAATTATAGGGCCCCATGCAGAGTACGACCCCCAGCGGAGCTCGGCGGATCTGCCCGATGATCCCCTGCTGGATGACAAAGCGCGATGACACCCGGTCGAGCTCCTTCAGCGCTTCCAGGGTGTCCCGGATGTAGGCGAGCGCACGCTCTAACTCGGCATGCGCTTCCTGGAGCGATTTTCCGATCTCCCACATGAGTAGCTTCACGATCTCGGCGTGCTTTTCCTGAACGGCCTCGCTAAAGAGTGTCACGCAGCGAATCCGCTCACCCACCGACATGGTAGGCCAGGTGCCGCGGCCGTTGGCATAGGCGGCCACCGCAACGTCGAGCGCCTCCAGAGCTGCAGCGACCGTGAGAAGCGGCGCCTCCCCGACCGGTTTGCGTGTCGAAGCCGTGCCAGACTTCATCTGAACCGGCGACAGCACCGTCTGCATCGGTCCGTCCCAGTGGCGCAGATCCCCGTCGATCAAGTAGTAATCCTGACGAAACGGGGTCTTGATGCGATAGTTTTCCGGAATATCCTCTTCTGTCACTGAGAATGCTGCAATGGTCTGTTTCACGAAGCTGTTTCCTTACTGCCAAAGCGAATTTGCCTGTATCTGTTTACCAATTTCTCTCTCACCAGCCTTACTATAACTTCAATGTACGCTCTCCTCCTCCCACCTCTTTTTAGTTCATATCCCCTGCATTGCGACGCCCTGCGCCAGGCCGCAGCCAAAGTGCCCTTCGGTAAGCGTCTCGCCCGGCGCCAGGGTTATGAACCTTTCCTCGTCCCAGGGTCCGTTGACGATGCTTGCCAGCCAAGCGTTGTCGCCGCTCCGCTCCATGAATTCGAGGCCGAGGAGGCCGGCCAGTTCCTTTCCGGTCGCGATGTGCTCAGACTCGCGGGGGTGGCCGGTATGGATGAACACCATGCGCCGGTAGGCGTCGAACATGGTGGACATGACTCGCAGCGCTTTCTTCTCCCCGTATTTGTCGCGCACCCGGCGGTACTCGGTGAAGACCGTCCGCTCACCTTCCAACCAGCCGCCGGTTAGGAAATAGGTCCCCTTCTCCTCCTGCACCAGGAGTTCATATACAGGCCTAGTGCCGATGAGCACCGGAATGCAGTCATGAGCCCTCGGAATGACCAGCGGCAGCTCGGGTGCCGCAAGTCCCGCGACCGCCCCACCGCACAGACCGAAGGCAAGCACCACCCGTTCGACTCCGGCGCTTTGGGACAAAACGGTCCGCAGTTCTTCGCGCAACTTGTCCGGCCAGCGGTGCAGCCCCATGGATACAAAATGGAATTCGACAGGGCGCTCCAGGGGGACGGCCAGCAACTCTTCCTTCATGACGTCGCACGCGATGATCCTGGTCGCACCTGTCATGAGACGGCCCCCAGCAGCGCCGGATCAAGCGGGTAACGGCCGAATTCGCGCACCGCATCCATCAGCGCGTGCACGTTGTCCTGTGGGGTGTGGATCGGTAGCCCGCAGCCGACCGCGAGCAGAAAACCACCCGCTGCGTCACCTGCGGTGGCCAGGCACTCACGTACATTTGCCCTGACCGTTTCCGGCGTGCCGAGATACATGCTCTCCGTAGGGCGGATATTTCCGGTCAGGATGCTCCGCCCACCGAGTGCTGCTTTGGCCTCACCCAAATCGACCACATCGTCCAGGGAGAGGAACCCGGCACCGGTATCGGCCATGTCACTCCAGACTTTCCGGGTATTGCCGCAGATGTGGAGCAGCGCCGGATAGCCGGAGATCCTCTGCATCGCCTCGATCAGCTCGCGCTGGTAAGGCTGGGCGAATTCCCGGTAATGCCTGGGGCTGATGAGACTGCCGGAGGCAACCGGATCCGAGGTGCCGAAGCGTACGCCGAAACCGGTCGCCGCCTCAAGCACCACCAGGGTGGCGTTGAGTGCGTAGCGGAGCAACCGGTGAGCGAACTCGGGGCGGAGTACGATGTCACGCAGCAATTCCTCGGCCCCCCGCAGGTTTGCTGCAGTACTGAACGGGGAACGCACATTGAGGGAAACCGGGACCTCTGCGCCTATTTCCTGCTCGATCAGCGCCGCCGCAACCAAGTACAGGTCGATACGAGGATCGAGCGGGCTTGGTAGTTCAAGACGGTCAAGATCCGCTACCTCCTTTATGGCGTGCTCGATGATATAGGGTGCGGCTTGATCCGGGTAGGTAAATACCGTCCCGGCGCACTCGGCGATTCCGAGCACCGGCCCGATGCCCACCCAGTCGTGGCCATACCTGCGCCAGGCCGCAACCTGGGCTTGTGCCATCAAGGAGGAGGATCGGTGGTAGTCGGAGACCTTGACCCCAAGGACAGTTGCCGCATGGTCGCCAATGAAGGGGTGGCACGGCACACGATCAAGGGGATTCCCGGCAATGAGCGCGTCGATCCGTTGCCGCGAGGTCATTTTATCCTGATGCGTTTCGGCTGATTCCATTGATGGACCTCCTTCAGTTAGCGGATCACACTGACTCGAACCAACGGTTTTAGGCGGTAACGGACGTGACTGGCCCGAACAATTGAGGGTCAAGGGGCCAGCGACCGTAACTGCGGGCCGCGGCGACCAGCGCGTGGATGTTCTCCGGCGGGGTGTCGATGGGGAGCCCGCACCCAAGTCCCAGGATGTATCCTTTCGGGTTATCCCACCCCTTGGCGAGGCAGGTCCGGGCGTCGGCGAGAACATCGTCGGGGGTCCCGTGGAACATGCTCGCCGTGGGACGGACGTTACCGAGAAGTGCTACCTGGTGGCCTACCAACGCCTTCGCGTCGGCCAGGTCAACGGCGTCGTCGAGACTCAGCACCGACACGCCGGTATCGGCCATCTCCCGCCAGATTTTCGAGGTGTTGCCGCAGATGTGCAGGGATGGTGCGGATCCCGCCAGGGCGGTGATCGCCGTTGTCACCTCCTGCAGGTACGGCAGGGCAAAGGTGCGGAACTGGGGAGGACCGATCATGGTTCCCGAGGCAGTCGGGTCGGCCAGGCCGATGCGCGCCCCCACCTGCACGGCCGAGGCGGCGAAACGAATTATGCTGTCAGTCGCCAGGCGCAGCAGCCGGTGGGCGAAGTCGGGGTTCTTGTGCAGATCACGCAGGAACCGCTCAGTGCCCCGGATGCTGGCTGCTGCGGTGAAGGGCCCAGAGACCGTCATGGACAGCGGCACCTGGTCGCCTATTTCCTTGATGACGATTTCCGCCGCCGCCAGAAACAGCGGGAGCCTGCCGTCGCGCTCCGGGTCTGGCACCTTCAGGCGGTCCAGGTCGGATTCATCTTTGACCGCGTGATCCGCGACGTAGGGGGTACTATCGGGAAAGGCTATCGTGGAGCCGATCGCCTCGGCTATGCCGGTCAGCCCCGGCCCGGTATTGACGTTGTCCGAGCCGTACCTGCGCCAGGCGGCGATCTGCCCCTGGGCCAGGAGTTTCGCTGAGTTGTTGTACTCGCCGACGCTGACCCCAATGACCCGGGCCGCGTGATCGCTGATCAGTAGGTTGACCGGGATGCGGTCATAGGCTTTGCCGGTGAGTGCGGCAACCGTGCGCTCCTTGGAAGTCATCGTTTCTTTGAAGGATGCTGACATGGGTATTTCTCCAGTTGATTTGGATCTAACGACAAAACCGTCCGTTTTACTTGCATCCTGTAGAGCAGCAGGACTTTCCGCCTCCCGAGGAGGAAGAGCAGCCCGAGACGCCAGGTATCTCCAGATCCAAAAGTCTGTGGCGCTTGCCGTAGGCGGTAAGTGCCTTATCGATAGCCCCGCCAATGGCGAACCCCTTGACGCCGTATCCCTTGAGGGTTGCGACACCGCCCGGACCGATCCGGTTCGCAAGCACTGCGTCCAAATCGGCCAGCGCCCTGGCTGTGACGTCGGTATCATGGTGCTCGCCAGCCTCCACTGTAGGCGCGTCTGCTATCTCGCGCTCCCCGACCTTGAGGTAGGAGCCATTATCCTCAACCTCGTAGAGTAAGAAGTGCCGCGCCTGGCCAAAATGCACATTGATGCTGATGCCATCGGAACTTGCCACCGCTACCTTTTGCATGTCACAACTCCTTTCTCCGCACTATAGCGGAGCATGTACGTTAGGGGCTGCACCGGGCAACCGTCAGATACAGTAGTTAAACCAGGTTCCCTGTTGTTGTTTGACCCGTCTGCCAACCAGGTCGGCAGCAAGCTCCAGCTCAGCCTCGGTGGTCCAGCGCCCCAGACTGAACCGGACAGAGGCGTTACTGCGGGAGGCGGGAAACCCCATGGCCGTCAGCACCGGTGAGGGCTCGTGTCTTCCGTCATGACAGGCGGAGCCCGTGGAAGCAGCGACCTCGGGGATAGAGGCGAGCAGATCGGCGCCGTTTACGTCGGGAAAGCTCACGTTGAGGGTGTTCGGCAACCGCTCGGTTGCATGGCCGTTGAGATCGAGCCCCTCGGCTGCCTCCTTCAAAAGCAGTTGGAAGCGGTCCCGAAGCAGGGCAATCCTGGCGGGTTCGGTGCTCAATTGCTCCGTGGCAAGCTGCGCGGCCTTGCCGAGCGCAACAATGTACGGCACGTTTTCCGTCCCGGCCCTGCGGCCCCGCTCGTGACCGGCTCCATGCAGGTAACTGTCGAGCCGGGTGCCATTTCGGACGTAGAGGGCGCCGATCCCCTTGGGTGCGTAGAACTTGTGCCCGGCTACCGTCAGGAGATCGACCCCAAGGTCATCGACCCTGGTGGGGATTTTACCTACCGACTGCGCGGCATCAGTATGGAAGGTGATCTCGTGTTCCCGGGCCAGCGCTCCGATCTCCGCAAGCGGCTGGATGGTGCCCACCTCGTTGTTGGCGTGCATTACCGTTATCAGAATCGTTTCGGGCGTAATCGCGGCGCGGACGGCCTCCGGATCAACCATTCCGCTGACGTCCACCGGCACACGGGTTACGCTGAACCCTTGTCCGTAGAGCCAGCGCAGCGTGGTATCGATCGCAGGGTGCTCGACTAGCGAGGTGATAATGTGTTTGCCACGTTTCCGGTTGGCAAAAGCGGTTCCGATCAGGGCCTGATTGTTCGCCTCTGTTCCACCGCTGGTAAAAACGATCTCCCCTGGCGTGCACCCGAGCAGGGCAGCCAGTTGAGCGCGAGCCCGCTCTACCGCACTGCGGGCCTCCACCCCGAAGAAGTGGCTGCTGGATGGGTTTCCATAGCGCTCGTTCAGATAGGGGAATAAAGCGACTGCGACCGCCGGGTCGACCGGCGTAGTCGCGTTGTAGTCCAGATAGATCGGATGCATCTCCCCTCCGTGCAAACAAAAAAAGACCGGAGGTTCTCATCGCAGCAGCGCAATGGGAACCTCCGGTCTTTCCGGTCAGTGCCAGTTGTATCAGTTTGACCAGCCTCGCTCCAAGTGCCGGAGCCGATACACTAGCCATACTCTATAGTTTTTATATTTTTAGACCAGTGGGCCGATTATGTCAAGGGATAATTGAGGGACCGAACGCAAGGACAAAACCAGAATCCCGGGAGCCAGTGTATTTATGACCAGCGGGAATCACCCCTGAAGCACTGTTCCTAGATCTGATAATCGTCCACGAATACACGCACCTTTCGCGCACGGGCAAAGACCTTCTCTCCAACGCGCAACTCCAGTCGGTCCGCCTCTTCCCGCGGCAGGTTGACCTCTATGGTGCTCTCGCCGTCGGCAAGAACCAGGTCGACCCGCACCAGGGGGCCAACGGACAGCAGGTAGCGTACTTCCGCCTCTACGGAGCTTTCATCGACTGATGCTCGTTCAATAGCTATGTCATGGGAGCGTACGTATCCCACCGCAGAAGAATCGTTAGTTGCGAGGTGCTCCGGGGAGGAGAGCTTCATCCCACCCATCTGCACAGTACCCTCGTGCACCCTCCCCTGGAAAAGGTTCACGTTGCCCAGGAAATCGAAAACAAACGGCGTCGCCGGGTTATCATAGACCTCTGAGGGCGTTCCCTGCTGCTCGATACGTCCCTGATTCATGACGACAATGCGGTCCGCCACCTCGAGCGCCTCCTCCTGGTCATGGGTCACGAACACGCTGGTCACATGGATCTCGTCATGCAGGCGCCTGAGCCAACGGCGCAGTTCCAGACGAACCTTGGCGTCGAGCGCGCCAAACGGCTCGTCAAGGAGCAGCACCTGCGGCTCGACCGCGAGGGCGCGGGCCAGCGCCACCCTCTGCCGCTGGCCGCCGGAAAGCTGACCCGGGTATCGGTCGGCGAGTTGCTCAAGTTGGATCAGCTTCAGCAAGGTGAACACCTTCTCGCGGATCTCCCCCTTGCTCGGGCGCGATTTCTTCGGTTTAACGGTCAGCCCGAAAGCGATGTTGTCAAAGACCGTCATGTGCCGAAACAACGCGTAATGCTGGAACACGAACCCCACCTGGCGTTCCTGGACCTGGCGCCGAGTGGCCTCCTCTCCGTTGAAAAGAATCCTGCCGTTATCCGGAGATTCCAACCCTGCAATAATGCGCAGCAAAGTGGTTTTCCCCGAACCGGAAGGTCCCAGGAGTGCGACCAGTTCCCCAGAGGGAACATTCAGGTTGACATTGTTAAGCGCGGCGAACCCGCCGAAATTCTTGCTGATGCCCTCGATTTCAATGCTCATGATTTTTACCCTTCACTTTCTGTAACTGACAGTGTCTGTCGAATTTTCCACTCCGCCACCGTTTTAATGACAAGAGTTACCAAGGCCAGCAAGGCAAGCAGGGAAGCGACGGCAAAGGCTGCCGCATAGCTGTACTCGTTGTAGAGGATCTCCACCTGTAGGGGAATGGTGTTGGTCGAACCCCGTACATGACCGGATACCACCGAAACCGCGCCGAACTCACCCATTGCCCTCGCGTTACAAAGGATCACGCCGTAAAGGATGCCCCACTTGATGTTCGGGAAAGTGACGCGGAAGAAGGTCTGCAGGCCGCTGGCGCCCAGCGTGAGGGCAGCCTCCTCCTCGTCACGCCCCTGAGACTCCATGAGCGGGATCAATTCACGCGCCACGAACGGGAAGGTAACGAAGATGGTGGCAAGGACGATCCCCGGTACGGCGAAGATGATCTTGATGTCGTGTGCCTGCAACCAGGGGCCGAGCCACCCCTGCAAGCCAAAGATGAGCACGTAGATAAGTCCCGAGACCACCGGTGAGACCGAGAACGGGAGGTCGATCAGCGTGATCAGCAGGCTCTTGCCGGGGAAAGTGAACTTGGCGATGGCCCAGGCGGCGACCACCCCGAAGAAGAGGTTGAGCGGCACGCAGATGATCGCGGTTAAAAAGGTTAGCCATATGGCAGAGAGCGTATCGGGCTCGTGCAACGCGGCTAGGTAGGCCTCCCACCCCTTGTCGAGAGCCTGCACGAACACGGCGGCAAGCGGCAGCAGCAGGAAGAGCGCTAGGAAACTAAGCGCGACCGTGATCAGGAGGTAACGCACCCAGGGGGGTTCTGAGACACTCGCTCCGGCCTTAGCTTGGCTATTATAATTTTTGGCAACGTGCATATTAAACCCCGATGACGGCAAGTTAGCTGGCAACCCTACTCTGCGAAGCGTCTACTCCACTTTTGCAGTAGGTTGATCGAAAGGAGCAGCAAAAACGAGACAAGCAGCATGACCGTGGCAATGGCCGTCGCCCCGGCGTAATCGTACTGCTCCAGTTTGGTGATAATTAACAAGGGGGTAATTTCGGACACCATCGGCATGTTGCCGGCAATAAAGATGATGGAACCGTACTCTCCAACCGCGCGGGCAAAGGCGAGGGCGAATCCCGTCAAAACGGCGGGCAGCATGGTCGGGAAAATTATCCGGCAAAAGGTCTGCCAGCGGTTGGCCCCAAGGCAGGAAGCAGCCTCCTCTATCTCCTGGTCCAATTCCTCCAGCACCGGTTGAACTGTTCGGACCACGAACGGAAGACCGATAAACACCATGGCTATGAAGATGCCGATAGGCGTGAAGGCTACTTTTATACCGTGAGGTTCAAGGTAGCGGCCAAGCCAGCCGTTCGGAGCGTAGATGCTCGCCAGTGTGATACCAGCGACGGCAGTCGGTAGTGCGAAGGGAAGGTCCACCAGCGCATCGATCAGCTTTTTGCCCGGAAAGCGGTAGCGTACCAGCACCCACGCGACCAGGACGCCGAAAAAAGCATTGAGCAGCGCAGCAAGGAGCGACGCACCGAAGGTGACTCGATACGAAGCAAGCACGCGGGGTGCGCTGACAGCAGTCACAAACTGGTCCCAGGTTAGAGTCGCAGTTTTGAAAAAAAGCGCCGAAAGCGGGATGAGCACAATGATGCTCAGGTAAAAGATGGTGTAGCCAAGTGCCGGAGTGAAACCCGGTAAGACATTATTCTTTAGGCCTTGCGAGCTCATAGGCCCTCCTTGTCGTGAATCGATGCGAGCATTTTTGATCTACAAAACCAGCAAGTGGCGTCCTACAAGTGGTCTAACTGCTCGCTCAAGAGATCCCGGGGCAAGCCAAAATACAATATAATCTACAGATTTAGTAGTTTTTTAGAATAAAAAAACGCTTCTAGATTCGGAACCTAAGAACGCCCTTCTGGGACTCCTCAGTGTTGTATATTTTTTTGGGCGCAGGCGAGTATGATGCCGTCGAGAATTTGGGACTTGGCCCTGTATGCACCGTTGCACTGAGCGAGGCAACCGATTGCCTTTAGATGTATTTCATAGCCAGATTCGTGACAACCCCATCGACTTAGTAGGGTTCTTTATACCTTGCCTCGGAACAGATGTCAATGGAATTTATGTAGAGCCTATAACGGAGAGGCACTGAAGACTTGCCCAGATCCAGGCGCATAATCCAAAGCTCAATTGGAACTTGTGGATGACAACTACCGGCGATCTATATAATCTCAACCGACTTTTGTCGCACCAGTTTTCCTTCTCGGAGTTACGTATTCTGCGCTAAGCGGACTTTCTTCCTAGTGTTGTCACTTCCTGGGATCTATGGACGGGTGTACACCATTTTCGCCCCGTTCTCCAAAGCACACCGCCCCCGACCCCAACAAAATTCTATAACTCGGGATTCTTGGGCGACACTATTATAGCATAAGAGAAGGGCACCCCCTATTTCAGCTATAGATGAGCTCGTCCAGCACAGCCTGGATATTGCCGTCCAAAGGTAGGACAGGGCGCGAATGCCAAAGTAAGCCTCCGGGGATAATGTATTCGAACTAGGCGATGCTCCTCGGCTTGTTGAGCATGGCGAGCCAATGCCAAGGCTACGTTGAAGGCTGCGTCAGAAGGTGATTCCTGCCATCCGATTTCAGCGACGTACGTAGGAACGATCTATCGTCCTGAGCGCGCAGATGCCCGTGCTGCCAGCGTGTAATCCAACAGATACCCGGACACTGACAACGGTCACGCTAGCGTCAGCCGGGATAGGTACGACCTGAGTACAGGCCATGGCGACTTTTGCCGACGCCGGTTTCTTGTCGCAGCGCGCCAGGGAAATGGCGGGGATGCCGATCACAGACAGGAAGATCAGCGCGTACTTGCATCTGGTGCCGCTGAGAAAAAGCCCCTCCTCTTTCATTCTGCTATAATGGTGTGGCATGGAGCTTCTGTTATATCTCAATGTACTACTTCCTACCGATAGATCCTGTGAGCCCATAGAATGTGCACAGCCACCTTGTATACGTTCTTGGCAGCAGCTTTTTCTCTCATACTGCGGACCCAAAAGACAGAGATTGGCACTTTACTTGAAACTCCTTTTCTGATTGCAATAAACAACTAACCGGAGGGATGTATGACGAAAGCAGAATTCGTGGCGAAAATGGGGCAGAAGACAGGGTTCACTAAAGTCGATTCCGAAAGGGCTGTCAACGCTTTCTTGGAGTCCGTCACGGAATCCCTGAAATCAGGCGAGAAGGTTTCATTCACCGGATTCGGTTCTTTCGAGGTTGCCGCTCGGGCTGCGAGGGAAGGCCGTAACCCAAAGACCGGTGAAACGATGCAACTCAAAGCTAGCAAAGCTCCCAAGTTCAAGGCTGGCAAGGGACTGAAGGAGGTTGTAGCGTAGCTTCAGGCTGATTAAACGGTTGAAAAAGCGGTGCTGACTCCATTAGGGTGGCATCGTTTTTTTATGATGGATACCTACGCTGTGGCAGAGTTAAAGGGACGAAAATGGCTGGGCGTAGCTGGGGCCGTGTGATGGGATCATAGAGAGGATCTGCTGTCCCATCCAGAAGTAGTATCCAGTGCCACCTGCTGCTAGAATCTGATGAAGGGATCGCTCATGAGGTCCTCCTGACGGTTTCGGCACCATTCCATATTGGTGAGGATAATAGAAGCCTAATTTTCACGGTCATCCGCGGGACTATTTCGTTTTTCCAATCAGACGTGTCAAGGGACGTGTCAAATCTCAAAAGCACAAAAAGAAAGGGCCTAGCCGATTGGCTAAACCCTTGATCTTACTACAAAAAATGGTCGGTGCGACAAGATTCGAACTTGCGACCACTAGACCCCCAGTCTAGTGCGCTACCAGGCTGCGCTACGCACCGATTAACCTGTTATTGCAACGAGTCCCGTAAGCTTTTGAGCTCTACTCTCACATCCTGGAGGAGGGCTGCGAGTGATTCCCTGGAGTGCTCCGGCTTACGGTACCTTTTTCTGACTTCCAAACGCTTGCGGGCTCCCTCTATGGTGAGCTTCTCGGCGTACAGCAGCTTTTGTATCTCTGTTACCTGTTCGATGTCGCTCTTGGTGTAGAGGCGCTGTCCCGAGCTGCTCTTCTTCGGCTTCAGGAAGCCGAATTCGCTCTCCCAGTAGCGCAACACCGAGGCGGGAAGCCCTGTGACGGCCGAGACTTCGCCGATCCTCAGGTAGTGCTTGTCCGGAATCCCGGTGTCCATCGTTACTGGCTGTTGATGGCGCTCTTCAACACCTGGCTCGGCTTGAAGGTGAGTATCTTCCGCGCCACAATGGTGATCTCCTCGCCGGTCTGAGGATTCCTGCCGCGGCGGTCAGATTTCTCTTTTACCACGAAATTACCGAAGCCAGCAATCTTGATCTTGTCCCCGTCTTCCAGGGTCGTCTTGATCAGGTCGAAGACTGTTTCAACGAGTTCGGCAGATTCCTTTTTGGAAAATCCAACCTTCTCATAAATTTTCTCTACGATATCCGCTTTGGTCATAACCCCCTCAACAGGTTCAGCATTTCATTTTTTCCGTTCATCATCAGCGGCTTAATCTAATACCATAGGGTTTCTTTTTTCGCAACCCCTTTTTATCTAAAGGAAACATTTAATTTCTTCTGCAGGGCCGCGATGACGCGCTGGTGCAGCTTGGTTACCTCGTCGTCGGTGAGGGTCCGCTCACGGGAGCCGTAGCGTACCCGTATGGCGATGCTCTTCTCTCCCTGGGGGATGTTGCCGCCGGTGTAGAGGTCGAACAGTTCCACCCCCTCCAGCTCTCCAGCCTTCACTGCCTCGACGCAGGCGATGATCTCGGCGGCGGCGGTGGACTCGGGGACCAGCATGGCGATGTCGCGGAAGGTGGAGGGGAAACGCGACGGCACCTGGGCCGCCCCCTTCTCCTTGCGGCAGCCGATCAGCTTCTCGAAGTTGAGCTCGAGGTAGAGTAGCGGCGCGTCTATGCCGTAGTTCTCCTGGACGCTCGGGTGCAGCTCGCCGAAGGAGCCGAGCTCGCGGTTGCCGCAGGTGATGCGGCAGGCCTTGCCCGGGTGGTAATAGGGATCGAGATCCTGCGCGCAGTAACTCACCCCCGTCACGTTCAGGTCGGCCAGGATGCTCTCCACGATCCCCTTCACATCGAAGAAGTCGAGGTCGCCCTTGGCCTGGTTCCACCCCTCGGGATCGCGCCTGCCGGTCAGAAGGGCCGACAGGTAGAGCGGCTCGTCCGGCAGCTCGTTCTTGGCGCTCGGGATGTAGATGCGCCGCATCTCGAAGATGCGCAGATCCAGGGTGCGGAAGCTGATGTTCTTGACCGCCGTCTCCAGGAGACCGGGCAACAGGGTGGTGCGCATGACGGAGAGCTCGTCGGAGATCGGGTTTAAAAGAGCCACCCCCTGGCTCCTGAAGTCGGCGGCGGGAAGCAGGATCTTCTCGCAGCTGGCCGGGGCCACGAAGCTGTAGTTGATCACCTCGGAAAGCCCCTGGGCGACCATGATGTCCTTGACCCGCAGCGCGAGCCTTTGCGCCGTCGAGGGGAGCTCGGAGAGCACGGAGGCCTGCGGCAGGGAGAGCGGCACGTTCTCGAAGCCGTTCAGCCGGACCACTTCCTCGACGAGGTCGATCTCGCGCTCCAGGTCGACCCGGAAAAGCGGCACCAGCACCTGGAAGACGCCGGGCTCGCTCTCGGAGACCTGGAATTCCAGGCGCTCAAAAATGTCCTTTACCTCGGCTGCCGAAAGCGAGAGCCCGGATACCGCGTTGATGCGGGCCAGACGCGCAGTTATAGTCCGGGGCGCGATCGGCTGGGGATAGACGTCGATGATTCCCCGGGCGATTCGTCCACCTGAAAGCTCGGCGATCAGCGAGGCGGCGCGGTCCAGGGCGCGGGTGAGGCCGGCCACGTCCGTGCCGCGCTCGAAGCGGTGCGAGGACTCGGTGTGGATCCCCAGGCGCTTGGAGGTCCTCCTGATGGCGGAGGGATCGAAGTAGGCGCTCTCCAGCAGCACCTCCGTGGTCCCCTCCCCTATTTCCGAGTTGCCGCCGCCCATGATCCCGGCCAGCGCGACTCCCTTCTCGGCGTCGCGGATGGTGAGGTCGGCTGCGGTGAGGCGGCGCTCCTGGCCGTCCAGGGTGCCGAAGGCCTCCCCTTCGCTCGCCGCCGCGACCACGATCCTGCCGCCGGAGAGGAGCTTGAAGTCGAAGGCGTGCAGCGGGTGGCCGTACTCGAGGAGCACGTAGTTGGTGACGTCCACGATGTTGTTGATGGAGCGGATGCCGGCCGCGCGCAGGCGGTCGGAAAGCCAGGCCGGCGAGGGCGCCAGGGTGCAGCCCGAGATGTGGCGCGCCGTGTAGCGCGGGCAGAGTTCGGGCGACTCGATGGAGACCGAGGCGATTTCCCCGATCGGGGCGCCGGATTCAGTCACCTCGAGGCCGGGGTAATGCACCTTCTTGCCGAGCTTGGCGGCGATCTCGCGCGCGACCCCCACGACGCTCAGGCAGTCGGCCCGGTTCGGCGTCAGGCCGATCTCGAAGATCGTGTCCTTGGTCCCCAGCGCGTCGAAGAGCGGGGTGCCGAGCTGGTAGTTCTCCGGGAGGATTATGATCCCGGCGGACTCGGTCGAGAGGGCGAGTTCCTTTTCCGAGCAGAGCATCCCGAAGGACTCCTCGCCGCGGATCTTGGAGCGCTTGATCTTGAAGTCGCCCGGGAGGGTGGCGCCGATTCTCGCGAGAGCGACCTTGTCGCCCTGCTTGAAGTTCTGGGCGCCGCAGACGACCGTGAGGATCTGGCTGCCGTCGTTCACCTGGCAAAGCGAGAGCTTGTCCGCGTTGGGGTGCTGGGCTTTCTCCACCACCTGGGCCACCACCACGTCGTCCATGCCGCCGCCGACCGTTTCCATGCGCTCGACTTCGAGGCCGAGCATGGTGAGCAGGTGCGACAGCTCTTCGACCGGCAGGTCGCAATCGACGAATTCCTTGATCCAGTTATAGGTAACTATCATATAATTCCCGTTGAGTCGTTAAGTCGTTAAGTCGTTGAGTCATAGAAACGCCCTCACCCCGACTCTCTCCAGCCCCTAGCTCCCAGTCCCCAGCCCCTGCCTTTTAGAACTGCTTCAGGAACCTCAGATCGTTCTCGAACAAAAGCCTCATGTCCGCGATGCCGTACTTCAGCATGGCGATCCGCTCGATCCCCATCCCGAAGGCAAACCCGGTGTAGATCTCGGAGTCGTAGCCGACGTGGCGGTACACCTCGGGGTCGACCATGCCGGCGCCCAGGATCTCAAGCCAGCCGGTCTCCTTGCAGACCCGGCAACCCTTGCCGCGGCAGATGACGCAGGCGATGTCGACCTCGGCGGAAGGCTCGGTGAACGGAAAGAAGGAGGGACGCAGCCGGACACCGATGTCGGAGCCGAAGAGCTGGCTGATGAAAAGGGTCAATATCCCCTTCAGGTCGCCGAAGGTGATCCCCTTGTCGACCATGAGCCCCTCGATCTGGTGGAACATGGGCGAGTGGGTCGCGTCGGAGTCGCAGCGGTACACGGTGCCGGGAGCGATGATGCGCACCGGCGGCTGCTGTTTCAGCATGGTGCGGATCTGGACCGGCGAGGTGTGGGTCCGCAATAGCACGTTCTCGGCGACGAAGAAGGTGTCCTGCATGTCGCGCGCCGGGTGGTCCTTCGGGAAGTTGAGCGCTTCGAAGTTGTAGAAGTCGTGCTCGATCTCGGGCCCTTCGGCGACGCCAAAGCCGAGAGCCGCGAAGATGGCGCAGATCTCTTCGGTCACCAGGGTGATCGGGTGCTTGCTTCCTACGGTCCTGCGGCGGCCCGGCAGGGTCACGTCGAGCTTTTCTCCAGCCAGGCGCGCGGCCTTGACCTGCTCGCGGACTGCCAGGGCGCGGGAGTCGAAAGCCTCCTCGAGGCGGCTCTTCACCGAGTTGACCACCTGGCCGATGACCGGGCGCTCCTCCGCGGATAGCGCTCCCAGCCCCTTCATGACCGAGGTGAGTGCTCCCTTTTTCCCCAGGTACTTGACCCGCAACTCCTGCAGCCCGTCCTCGGTCGTGGCGGAGCCCAGCTCGGCTACCGCATCGCTTAACAGCCCTTCAAGTTTATCCTTCATGATTAATACCCTATTTATCGTATTGATCCTGATTAGCAAAATTCTTGCGAGTTCATCGCGGGGGCAGCATCGCAAGGGCGCATGATCATGCGCCCCTACAGTTTCTCAGGCTTTCCGTAGGGGCGAATAATTATTCGCCCTCCAAAGGGCGCCATCGCAAGGCGCATGATCATGCGCCCCTACAGTTTCTCAGGCCTTCCGTAGGGGCGAATCATTATTCGCCCTCCAAAGGGCGCCATCGCAAGGGCGCATGATCATGCGCCCCTACAGTTTCTCAGGCCCTCCGTAGGGGCGAATCATTATTCGCCCTCACCTACCCCGTCCGCTCCCTCCTCTATCTTGAGGATGGAGAACTGGTCGGGGTGAAACGGGAGGTAATAACCGGTTAAGTATAAAAAAAAGAAATGAGACATCGCTATCCCATTTCTTTTTTAATGCCCGCGGTATGTATTAGAAGTTGGCTTTGGCAACGTCGGCGATTGCCGCGAAACCCTTCGGATCGGAAACGGCCAGGTCGGCCATGACTTTTCTGTCGATTTCCACCATTGCCAGCTTCAGGCCGTGGATCAGTTTGCTGTAGGAAAGACCGTTGATCCTCGCTGCAGCGTTGATCCTGGTGATCCAGAGCGACCTGAAGTCACGCTTTTTCACCCTTCTGTCACGGAACGCGTAGTTTAACGCACGGTCCACCGCCTCGGTGGCGCTTCTGAACAGTTTGCTTCTCGCGCCGCGGTAGCCCTTGGCAAGCTTCAATACCTTGTTTCTTCTGTGTCTCGCTTTAAAACCGCGCTTTACTCTTGGCATACATACTCCTTCTGGTTTTTAATTAGCCGGATCCGCAAGGGGAGACGTTTCCTCACGGTTCTCGGACTTCGTCAACAGGGTGACGGAAACGGGTACGGGTCCGGTCACGGCAGCGCGGGGTAGACTCTCGCCGCCGCAGTTACTGGTCCCCAGCCCCAGTCCCTAGCCCCTGGTTTATTTGTACGGAATCTGGCAGGCGATGGCCTTGTGGTTGGCAGCAGCGACAATCCCGCCCTTTCTGAGGTTACGCTTGTTCTTCCTCGTCTTGGTGGTGAGGATGTGGCTGGTGAAAGCGTGGCTCATCTTGATCTTGCCTGTGCCGGTCTTGCTAAAACGCTTGGCGGCGCCCCTATGGGTCTTCATTTTAGGCATTGGTGACTACTCCTTTGAGTGGTGGTGTTATTTTCCTGCTTTTACCTTGGGGGCGACGATCATGAACATGCTGCGCCCTTCCATCTTCTGCCTAACTTCAACGATCGCTATGTCGGCAAGCTCTGCCGAGAACTTCTCCAGGGCGGCCATGCCGAGCTCCTGGTGCGTGATCTCGCGTCCGCGGAAAACGACGGTGATCTTCGCCTTGTTCCCTTCTTCCAGGAAGCGGCGCACGTGCTTCACTTTGAACTCGAGGTCGTGGACGTCCGTCTTGGGACGCAGCTTCACTTCCTTCAGCTCAACCTGCACCTGCTTCTTCTTGGCTTCCGCCTGCTTCTTGGCCTGCTGATATTTGAACTTGCCGTAATCCATGATACGGCAAACCGGAGGTACGGCTGTCGGCGAAACCTCTACCAAATCCAGTTGCTGGCTCTCGGCCAGCGCCAGGGCCTCGCGGAGCGGAAGAATCCCGAGCTGTTCGCTTTCGGCACCTACTACCCTTACCTCTTTGGCCCTGATGGTCTGATTGATGTTGACTGTAGGTTTAGCTATGACGCCACCTCCTAATGAAAGCTTTTGGTTTCTGACTCGATAAAGGAAACAAACTGTTCCGGGGTCATCCCTTCGAGGTTCTTGCCGTCCTTGAACCTCGGAGCGAGCAGGCCGCTTTCGACCTCTTTGTCACCCACGACCAGCATATATGGTATCTTCTGCAGCTGGGCTTCGCGGATCTTGAAGCCGAGCTTTTCGTTGCGGAAATCCTTCTGCACCCGCACACCCGCCGCGCGCAGCGTGTTGAAGGCCGCCTCCGCGTAGGGGATCTGGTTGTCGGTGACCGTGACGATGATCGCCTGAACCGGTGCGAGCCAGGTCGGGAAGCTTCCTGCGTAATGCTCGATGAGAACGCCGATGAATCGCTCGATGGCGCCCAGGATGACCCGGTGCACCATGACGGGACGCTTCTTCTCACCGTCGGCATCGACATAGGTGAGATCAAAGCGCTCCGGGAGGGTAAAATCGCACTGGATTGTAGCACATTGCCATCTTCTGTCAAGCGCGTCGCGGAGCTTGATGTCGATCTTCGGGCCGTAGAAGGCGCCGTCGCCCTCGTTGATCTCGAACTCGCGGCCGGAATCCTTCAGCGCGCTGTGCAGCGCGTTGGTGGCGAGCTCCCAGGCGGCGTCGGAGCCGATGGACTTGGCGGGACGGGTGGAAAGCTCCATCTCGTACTCGAAACCGAAGATCCCCATGATGTCGCCGACGAAGGCGAGCACCCCCTTGATCTCGGCATCGAGCTGGTCCGGGGTGCACAGGATATGGGCATCGTCCTGGGTGAAGCCGCGCACGCGCAAAAGGCCGTGCAGCACGCCGGCGCGCTCGTGGCGGTGCACCGTGCCGAGCTCGAAGTAGCGCAGCGGCAGGTCGCGGTAGCTCCTTAACTGCGACTTGTAGATCATCATGTGCGCCAGGCAGTTCATCGGCTTGACGCCGTAGCTCTGCTCGTCGATGGTGGTGAAGTACATGTTCTCGCGGTAGTTCTCGTAGTGCCCGGAGCGCTGCCAGAGTTCGGTCTTCAGGATCTGGGGGCCGAGCACGATGTCGTAGCCGCGCTTGAAATGTTCCTTGCGCTCGAAGTCTTCCAGCACGGTGCGCAGCATGGCGCCCTTGGGGTGCCAGATGACCAGGCCCGCTCCCACTTCGTCGTTGAAGGAGAAGAGGTCGAGCTCGCGGCCGAGCTTCCGGTGGTCGCGCTTCTTGGCTTCCTCGATGCGGGTCAGGTAGGCGTCCAGATCCTTCTTGTCCACAAAGGCGGTGCCGTAGACGCGCTGCAGCATGGGACGCTTCTCGTCGCCGCGCCAGTAGGCGCCCGCGATGGAGGTGAGCTTGAAGGCCTTGATGAACGAGGTCTTCGGGAGATGCGGTCCGCGGCAGAGGTCGCAGAAGTCGCCCTGGGTGTAGAGCGAGACCGTCTCGGCGCCCAGGTCCGTGATCAGCTCGACCTTGTAGTCCTCGCCCATCCCCTGGAAGAGTGCGATGGCGTCCGCGCTGGAGAGCTCGGAGCGTTCGATCTTCAGATCGGCCTTGGCGAGTTCGCGCATCTTTGCTTCTATCTTTTCCAGATCTTCCGGTGTGAAGGGATGATCCACGTCAAAGTCGTAATAAAAGCCGGTCTCGATGGCCGGGCCGATGGTGACCTTCGCCTGCGGGAACAGGGTCTTCACCGCCTGCGCCATCAGGTGCGAGGTGGAGTGGCGGATGATGGTCAGCGCCTCGGGGCTCTTCTCGGTGATGATCTCCACCTTGTTGCCGTCGGAGAGCCGGGAGTTGAGGTCGACCAGGTTGCCGTCGATCTTGCCGGCGATGGCCGCCTTGGCGAGGCCGGTGCCGATGGAGGCTGCCAGATCGAAAACCGTTGCCCCTTCCTGCAGGGATCTTTCAGAGCCGTCCGGAAGCGAAACCTTTATCTGATTCATCGCAAAACCCCTTTTGAACAAACACCTTTGGACAAACAGAAAGAGGCATCGAAACTCGATGCCTCCGTCGAACCTCGTACTGAAGGTTTCTTTCTGATGGTAGGCGCGGGCGGTTTCGAACCGCCGACCCCTAGCGTGTCGAGCTAGTGCTCTACCCCTGAGCTACGCGCCTGCTTCCAGCTGTGTGCAACTCGGACTTTTTATCAATTCGAGCCGTCAAAGTCAAGGCTTTTTGTTCGCTGGGTTAATTTTTCTCATTGAGACGATCCGATCCTCCTCTTCAACCTACGCCCGGGCGGCACCGGATGCCGCAAAGGGGGTGCCGGGGAGCGACCTGCGCCGTCAGAGCCTGAGGTCCTCCGGTTAATGAGCGGCGGGCTGCGCTTCTTAAGAGCAGTGATTGTGGCCTGCTCTCAAATTAACGTATAATTGAACCAGAGGCTTACTCTATGGGCTGGCATCCCGACAGGGAGAGGGAGGTATCATGGTGACGAAGGGTTTGTTAGTACGTATGGAAATCAAGCCCGGCAAGGACGCCGAGGTCGAGGGATTTCTCCGGTCGGCGCTATCGAAGCTCGACTACGAGCCGGCCACCAGCGCCTGGTTCGCCGTGCGCTTCGGGCGCTCCGAATACGGCATCTTCGACGCGTTTCCCGACGAGGCCGGACGCCAGGCCCACCTGGGAGGGGCGGTCGCCAGAGGGCTCATGGAGCGGGTCGGCACCTTTTTCTCCGAGGCGCCGCGCATCCAGCCGCTGGACGTCCTCGCCTCCAAGCTTCCCGACAGCCCGCCCGCCGAGCCGGTCGCCAAGGGGCTGCTGCTCACCTTCAGGGCGAGGACCGGCCACGAGCCGCAGGTCGAGCAGTTCCTGCGCGATGCCCAGGGCTTCGTGCGGCAGGAGCCCAAGACCACCTCGTGGTTCGCCCTGCGCCTGGCCGACGGCGAGTACGGCATCTTCGACGCCTTCCCGGACAACGGCGGCCGTTTCACGCACCTCACCGGGCACGTGCCGCGGGAACTGGCGAAGCATGCCCTGACGCTTTTGGGCGGTTTCCCCGAGATGCACCTTTTGAGCGTCGTCGCGAGCCTCCCCGGCCTGGCAACACCCGATGCGGGCGCGAATATCTGATGTGCATGCGGCGCTCTGGCCACAACACGGCGCACCTGCACTAAAAAAACCCGCTCCCTTGGCAAGTTGCCGGCAGGGGGCGGGTTTGCAGGACCTCCAGAAACGCCTACGGGAGACCGAATAAGCTGACTGTGACTAATTTCAGAAAACTACAAACAGAAGGTCAGAGCATTTCGCATGGTTGATCGTTTGGCAAATTATTCCCACATATCCTCTTCCACTTTTTCAAACTGCGAAACTGCTGCCAGTGAGTGACCGGCAGGGCGGTTGTTGACTTTCAGCCAGCCGCGGAGATAATTTGGAGAGATAATTGGGACAGGCACCAGGCGAACCCCCGGGTCCCGCCGCAGCTTTTGCCCGGGGCCAAGCGAGGTCGGCGTGAAGTATTCCAGGAATTTCCAAGGGCGCAGCCACAACTTCCACGACCTGAAGACCTTGCTCGCCAAGGCGTCGCCCTTGCGCGCGGCGGACCAGCTGGCGGGGATTGCGGCGGCCTGCGAGCAGGAGCGGGCCGTCGCGCAGTGGCTTTTGGCCGACCTGCCGCTGGCGCAGTTTCTCGCGGAGCCCCTGATCGCGCCGGAGGACGACGAGGTCAGCCGGCTCATCGCGGAGTCCCACGACGGGGCCGCCTTCGCCCCGGTCTCCTCCCTGACAGTGGGCGAGCTGCGCGACTGGCTGCTGAACGACGCGACCGCCGACGGGGCCATCGCCGCCCTTGGCCCCGGGCTCACCCCGGAGATGGCCGCTGCGGTCTGCAAGATCATGCGCAACCAGGACCTGATAGCGGTGGCCAGGCGCTGCCGGGTGACCACCCGGTTCCGCAACACCCTGGGGCTTGCCGGCCGGCTCTCGACCAGGCTGCAGCCCAACCATCCGACCGACGATCCCCGCGGCATCGCCGCCAGCGTGCTGGACGGCCTTTTGTACGGCTCCGGCGACGCGGTCATCGGCGTCAACCCGGCGACGGACAGCCCGCGGCAGGTGGAGCGCCTGCTGCACCTTCTGGACGACGTCATCCTGCGCTATGAGATCCCGACCCAGTCCTGCGTGCTGGCGCACGTCACGACCACCCTGGAGCTGATGCGCCGCGGCGCCCCGGTGGACCTGGTATTCCAGTCCGTCGCCGGGACGGAGGCGGCGAACCGCAGCTTCGGCGTCAGCCTCGCCCTGCTCGCCGAGGCGCGCGACGCGGCCCTCTCCCTGGGGCGCGGGACCCTGGGCGACAACGTCATGTACTTCGAGACCGGCCAGGGGAGCGCGCTGTCGGCCCAGGCCCACTGCGGCATCGACGCGCAGACCTGCGAGGCGCGGGCCTACGCGGTCGCACGCGCCTTCGCGCCGCTGCTCGTCAACACGGTGGTCGGTTTCATCGGGCCCGAGTACCTGTACGACGGCAAGCAGATCATCCGCGCCGGGCTGGAGGACCATTTCTGCGGCAAGCTGCTCGGTCTCCCGATGGGGTGCGACGTCTGCTACACCAACCACGCCGAGGCGGACCAAAACGACATGGACAACCTGATGACCCTCCTGGGGGTGGCCGGGTGCAGCTACCTGATGGGGGTCCCCGGTTCCGACGACGTCATGCTCGCCTACCAGAGCACCTCGTTCCACGACGCGCTCTACCTGCGCCGGGTGCTGGGGCTGCGTCCCGCGCCGGAATTCGAAGGGTGGCTGAACCGCATGGGGATATTCGACGGGCACAACGCCCTGGCGGGGAGCGCCCCGCCGCGGCTGCTGTCGGCCGTCAGGGAACTGGGGCGGGCGGAGTGGTGAGGAGCGCCGGTTGACTCTTCGGAGGAGGGGAAACATGACCGATCAGTGGGCAGGCTTGCGCCGGTTCACCCAGGCGCGCATCGCCCTGGGGCGGGCGGGTCACGCCCTGCCGACCCGGGCCCTGCTGGAGTTCCAGCTGGCCCACGCCCTGGCGCGGGACGCGGTGCGGCTTCCCTGGGATGTCGATGCCTGCGCCGAGGCGGTGCGGGGGCTGGGCGCCGAGGTCCTGGTCCTGGAGACTCCCGTGGCCAGCCGGGACGTCTACCTGCGCCGCCCCGACCTCGGCCGGCTGCTCACGGACGCCTCGCGCGCCCGCCTGGCACGGGTAAACGCCGGTCCGGTCGACGTGGCGCTCATTGTCAGCAACGGGCTCTCCACGAGCGCCGTCCAGCGGCACGGCATCCCGCTGCTGCGGGAGGTGCTGGGCGCCTATCGCGGCGCAGGCCTGCGGGTCGCCCCGGTCACCCTGGTCGCCAACGGCCGCGTCGCCCTGCTGGACGAGGTCGGCCATGCCCTCGCCGCCCGCGTCGCCGTGATCGTGGTCGGCGAGCGCCCCGGGCTTTCCGCCGCCGACAGCCTCGGCCTGTACCTGGGCTACGCGCCGGGGCCGGGAAACAGCGACGCGCAGCGAAACTGCATCTCCAACATCCGTCCGCCGCAGGGTTTAAGCTGCCGGGACGCCGCCGCGAAACTGCTGGGACTGACACAGCGTGCCATCGGCCGCGGCCTGTCCGGGGTGCTCCTCAAGGACGAGACGGAGCAGGAGAGGCGGGTTCTGCGCTAGCGGGTGGCCGTGGCGACGCTGTAGCTTGGCGACGGCTGTGAACCGTCCGGGTGAACAGCGAACTCTGCGCCAGGGGGCGCCGGTGCCACCCCGGCGAGGCTCGGCAGTCCGTTTTCCGGGCAACGCCGGGACGATGAGTTCAGAACTTGAAGGCGTGCACCACCCTGGAGAGCTTTTCCACCTCCCCCTCCAGCACCTTGGCCGCGCCCAGCGACTCCGCGGCGCCGGAGGCGTTCGTCTCGGTGATGCCGGTGATCTGCGCCGCCGTCGTGCTGATCCGCTCCAGTCCCGCGGTCTGCTCGTGACGGGCTCCTCTGGTCGCTTCTGGAGCAGAGTGCGGCGGCACAGGCGCGCAACGGCTAAAAATTTACCATCTTCAGTCTTGACGGCAACTGCGCGCGCTAAAACTCCCAGGCAAAATATTCCTGCCAACCGGCTTGCCACCTCCCCCATCTAAAGTAATATTAAAACAACCTAATAACGCTCGGGAATGAAACGTCCGCGCCCGGGGATACCGCCCCCTGGCCGCGCATCGCTTCCTGAGGGGCAAACTTTCCGTGGAGGGCACTTGCATGAAAGAGAACCAAGCCGGTCGCAACCATGCCGCAGAGCAGGAAGGGCCGGAGCCGCCCCTCGAGTCACTGCGGAAATGCCCGACGGGAATCGACGGGCTGGACGTGATAACCAAAGGCGGTATCCCCTTCGGGCGGACCACCCTGGTCTGCGGCGCCAGCGGCTCCGGCAAGACGCTGCTCGCCATGGAGTTCCTGGTGCGCGGCGTCAGGGACCAGGAGCAGCCGGAGCATGGCGTTTTCCTGGCCTTCGAGGAATCCGTCCCGGAGTTGGCTCAAAATTTCACCTCGATAGGCTTCGACCTGGCCGGTATGACGGCCAGGGGGCAGATTGAAATCGACCAGGTACACATCGATCGCTCCGGCCTCGATCCCGCCGGCGAGTACGACCTCGAAGGGCTCTTCATCCGGATCGACGCCGCCATAGCGAAAGTCGCCGCCAAGCGCGTGGTGCTCGACTCCCTGGAAACCCTCTTCAGCGGCTACAGCAACGAAGGGGCCCTGCGGCTGGAGCTCAGACGGCTCTTTGCCCACCTGAAAGAAATGGGAGTCACCACGGTCGTCACCGCCGAGCAGGGGGAGGGAACCCTGACACGCTTTGGCCTCGAAGAATACGTCGCGGACTGCGTGATCTTCCTGGACCACAAGATCCACGACCAGATCGCCACCAGGCGCCTGCGGATCGTCAAATACCGCGGTTCGGGTCACGGGACCAACGAATACCCGTTCCTGATCGACAGCAGAGGTGTCTCCATCATTCCGATCACCTCCCTTTCCCTTAAGCACGGGGTCTCGACGGAGCGGATATCGTCCGGTGTGATCGGCCTCGACGAAATGATGGGAGGGCTAGGGTATTACCGGGGGACCAGCATCCTGGTCACCGGCACCGCCGGGAGCGGGAAATCGACCCTCGCCGCCCACTTCATCGACGCCGCCTGCAAACGCGGGGAGAGGTGCCTCTATTTCGCCTTCGAAGAATCCGAGGCTCAGATCGTGCGCAACATGAAGTCCGTCGGCATCGACCTGCAGAAGTGGATCGGCGAGGGGTTGCTCAGATTCAAAAACACCCGCTCGACCGTGCACGGCCTGGAAATGCATCTGGTGGACATGCACATGGAGATAGACCTGTTCGACCCGTTGGTCGTCGTGGCCGACCCTATCTCGGACCTGCTGGTTTCGGCCCGGCAAGCGGAGGTCATGTCGATGCTCTCCCGGCTTAGCGACTATCTGAAGGGCCGCCAAATCACCGCTCTCTTCACCGACCTGACCGCGGTCGGCGGGAGCCTGGAGAAAACCGAGGTCGGCGTCTCCCCGCTCATGGACACCTGGATCCTGGTGCAGGTAATGGAGGGGGCCGGCGAGCGCAACCGCGGCCTGTACGTCCTGAAGTCCCGCGGCATGAATCATTCCAACCAGATCCGGGAGTTCATCCTTTCCGACGACGGCATCGCCCTGCAGAAGCCGTATATCGGCTCCGGCCGCGTGCTGACCGGCAGCGCCAGGGCAAGCCAGGCGGCGCTGGAGAAAGCCGATGCCCTGATCCTTTCGGAGGTGACGCAACGCAAGGAGCGCGAGATACTACGGAACAAGGAGAGGCTGGATGCGCGGATCTCAACGCTGAGAGCCGAGTTTGACGCCGAAAGAAAGGAACTGGAAATTGCCATCCAGAGCGAACTTACGCGCAAGGACATCCTCACCAGCGATTCGGAGAGCATGGTGGAGAGGCGGGAAGGGCTCAGGCGGTACGAGACACTCGGCCGGCAGGAGCACGGGACAGCAGATGCCGGACCTTGAGCAGACCAAAGCAGGGCAGTCACCGCGTCCCCGTCCGGGGGAGCCACCCGGGCCGGCGCCCAACGGACCGCGTCAGGACCACTACGTGTTCCGCCTCTACGTCGGCGGTATGACGCTCAATTCCCTGCGGGCGATAGACAATTTCCGCCGGCTCTGCGCCGAGCACCTGGAAGGGCGCCACCAGCTGGAAGTGGTCGACATCTACCAGCACCCGAACCTGGCCAAGGAGAACCAGATCGTCTCCGCGCCCACCCTGGTCGTGGAATACCCGCTGCCGTCGCGCAGGTTTATCGGCGACCTGTCCGACACGCAGCGGCTGCTCCAGGGGATCGGCGTCAGGACGCCCACCCCGGACCGGGAACCGCCCCCCCCCCAGCTGCAGTCCGAAAACGAAAGACTCCGCTTGCGCCTGGAAGAGGCGGAAGGGACCCTGCGCGCCATCGGCACGGGCGAGGTGGACGTCTTCGTGGTCCCCGGCAGCGACGGCGACCTGATCTTCACCCTCAACGGGGCGGAGCAGTCCTACCGCATCCTGGTCGAGTCGATGAACGAGGGCGCCGTCACCCTGGCCGACGACGGCACCATCCTCTACTGCAACAACCGCCTGGCAGTCCTGCTGCAGATCCCGCTGGAGACGCTGATCGGGACGCAACTGAGCTCGCAGGTGGCTCCCGCCTACCGTTCGCTCTTCAAGGTGCTCCTGGGGAAAAACGCGCCGCAGCACGGGGCCGCGGTGGAGATCGACCTGATGACGGGGTCCGGGGAGCCGCTGCCGGTGCTGATCTCCCGCGGTGCGCGCGATCTCCCCGGCAGCAGCGGCGCGATCAGCATGGTGGTGACCGACCTCACCCTGCAAAAGCACAATAAGGAGATCATCGCCTCCGAGGTGCTCGCCCGCTCCATCATCGACCAGGCGGGGGAGGCCATCGTCGTTTGCGACGAGGCGGGGAAGATCATCCGGGCCAACAGCCTCGCCCTGCAGATCTGCGGCGGGAATCCCCTGTTGAAGCCCTTCAACGAGCACTTCTGGCTGCGCAGGGCGGGAACCGAGGAGTTTTGTTCCGTGGACACCGTCCTGCAAGGGAGATTCCTGGAAAGCATCGAGGTGGAATTCCAACGCAGCGAGCAGCAGAGCTTCAACCTCATCCTGAACGCGACCCCCTTGAAAAACATGCAGGACAGCGTCATCGGCTGCGTGGTGACACTCACCGATTTCACCGAGCGCAACCGGGCGGCGGAGACGCTGCGCCACGAGCGGGACCGCACCCAGAGCTACCTGGATACCGCGGAGACCATCATCGTGGTGATAAACGTCGAGGGGATGATAACCACCATCAACAGGAAGGGGTGCCAGGTCATCGGCTGCAGCGAGGACGAACTGCTGGGGCAGTCCTGGATCCGCTCCGCCCGCGAGCTGCCCGACGTGACGGGAGCGGCGGACCCCGGCCTCTCCAAGCTGCTGGCGGGCGAAATCGGGGCCGCCGCCTACCACGAAAGCCACCTGGTGACCCGCAGCGGCGAGCTGCGGCAGATCGCCTGGCACGACGCGCTGCTGCGCGACGAGCAGGGCGGGATCATCGGCGTCCTCAAATGCGGCGAGGACATCACCGAGCGCAAGGAGGCCGACGAGAAGCTGCACCTGATGGCCCGGGTGTTCGAGCACAGCGGCGAGGCGATCATCATCACCGGCCCGGACCAGAAGATCCTGGCCGTCAACGGCACCTTCACCCGCCTGACCGGCTACCTCCAGGAGGACGTGCTGGGGCGGGACACCAGGACGCTGCAGTCCGGCAGGGAGACCAAGGAGTTCTACCGCAAGATGTGGGAAACCCTGGAACGGGACGATTTCTGGCAGGGAGAGCTCTGGGACAAGCGCAAGGACGGCACCTTCTACCCCAAGTGGATGGCCATCTCGGTGGTGCACAACAGCCAGGGGGAGGTCATCAACTACATCGCCAGCTTCAACGACATCAGCGAGCGCAAGCAGGCCGCCCACCGGATCGAGCATCTGGCGCACCACGACCCGCTCACCAACCTCCCCAACCGCTTCAGCCTGCTGGCCAAGCTCACCCAGGCGCTGGAGCTCGCCAAGCGCTCCATGAGCCAGCTGTCGCTCTTGTTCATCGACCTGGACCACTTCAAGAACATCAACGACTCCCTCGGGCACCACATCGGCGACATCCTGCTCTACCACGTGGCCGAGCGCCTGCTGGAGAGCGTGCGCAGCGTCGACATCGTGGCCCGCATCGGCGGCGACGAGTTCGTGGTCGTGCTGCAGCAGATCCATTCGGGGATCGCCGCGGCCCAGATCGCCGGCAAGATCCAGCAGAACCTGTCCCAGATCATCCAGCTCCAGGGGCACAGCCTGCACATCACCCCCAGCATCGGCATCTCCGTGTACCCGGGGGACGGCGACACGGTCGACGAGCTCATGAAGAACGCCGACCTGGCCATGTACCACGCCAAGGCCAAGGGGCGCAACAACTACCAGTTCTACAAGACGGAGATGAACCGCAACGTGCACGAGCGGCTCGCGCTGGAGAGCGACCTTTTGGCGGCGATCGAGCGCGAGGAGTTCCTGCTGCACTACCAGCCCCAGATCGACATGGGGACCGGGCGGCTGATCGGCGTGGAGGCGCTGGTGCGCTGGCAGCACCCGGAACGCGGCCTGGTGCTGCCCGACGTCTTCATCCCGATCGCGGAGGACACCGGGCTGATCCTGCCGATCGGCGAGCTGATCCTCAGGAACGCCTGCCGGCAGATGGCGCAGTGGACCTCCCAGGGGCTCCCCCCCTTCCGGACGGCGGTGAACCTGTCGGCGCGCCAGTTCCGGCAGGGGAACCTGCCCCGGGTCCTGGAGGAGGTGATCGCCAGCACAGGGGTGAACCCGCAGCTCCTGGAGCTGGAGATCACCGAGACCGTCGCCATGGACAATCCGGAGACGGCCATCTGCAACCTGCGCCGGTTCCGGGAGATGGGGGTCGAACTGGCGATCGACGACTTCGGAACCGGCTATTCCTCGCTGAGCTACCTGAAGCTCTTCCCGGTGAACCGCCTGAAGATCGACCGCTCCTTCATCAACGGGCTGGAGACCGACTCCGACGACAACGAGATCGCGGCGGCGACCATCGCCCTGGCTCACACGCTCGGCAAGGAGGTCGTCGCCGAGGGGGTGGAAACCAGGAGCCAGTTGCACTTCCTGCGGGGCCAGCAGTGCGACATCGCGCAGGGCTACCTCTTCAGCCACCCCCTGCCGCCGGCGGAGATGGTCGCCTACCTGTGGCACAACAGCGCGTCGAACCTCTGCCAGTAGGGCGGGCCCGCCCGGGCCACGGGATTGAGCCAGACCCGCGGCAACCAGTCTCCGGCCCCGCAATCACCAATCCATAGGCTCAAGCGGTGACGGTCACCGGCCGACAGAAAAACGCTCGAGCGTCCTCCCGGGTTGCCCCCTCGGGCTAGCGAAGCAGCGGTCTCCCCGCGGCAAGCTTCCTGGCCCGGGCTTCGGAGACCAGCCTGGCGCAAAAGACGTCGGCCTCGGGAAAGGCCGCGGCGGCCCGGGCCGGATACCCCGCCAGCTGCGCGGAATTGATCCCGAGATAGATCCAGTGGCCGTCGCTTGCCCCCGTCTTGACCAAGTAGGCGCTCCACTGCTCGAGCCGCACCACGGACTGGAGATCGCCGACCTCGCCGAATATCGCTTCTCCCTGGTGCTTGCCGCCGTCGGCCTGCTGCAGTGCGGCGAGCGACGCGACGAGTTCGTGCAGGGCTATGGCGGGGCCTTTTTTCCAGGCGAGCCTGATGGCGCCCGGTTCCTGTTGCGCCGAGAAGCTGCCATAGCCCGAACCGGAGTCCCCCCCAGCACTCGCTGCGGACGCCGCCCCGCGCTGCTCCGGCCCGGAAGCCGTTTGATCCGCGGCTGGCCGTCGCTCTCCCGATGCCGGTTTCGCGGCTGATGCCAACTTTTCCCCTGCCGGCGCTCTCCCGCCAGGAGAGCGCCCGGACCCGGCCCCGGTCGACCGTCCCGCCCCCGCCCCCGCCGCCTGCTGCCCTGAGCCGCCTCGCGCCTGCCGGGCAGGGCCGTCCTGCGAGGCCCGGGGGGGAGGCGAGTTCAGCGCGGCAGGCCCGGAGCGCCGCGCCCCGCCGGCCCCGGCGGGAAGCCCGGGAGCGGGGGACGCCGCCGGGCTTCCCGCCGGATCGTGCCGGTGCAACTTGGCCAGGATATCCTTGCGCGAGGCGAGCGAGACCCCTCCGCTTAGCACGTAGTCCTTCCCCATCAGCCGGTAATCCCTGGACCTGAGCAACGGCAGGCATTCCGTACCGCGGCCGAACCTCCCGCTGTCGAGAAAGGGGATGCCGATCTGCGCCAGGGTCGGGTCGGTTTTGACCCAACTGGCGAAGTCCAGGTCGCGCTGCACCGGATACCCCAGCAGGAAATCGAGGAGATGCGATTTTTTCTCTTTCAGTATCATGCAGGCGCAACCCCATTTCTGAATCTGGTCCAGCTTGTGGTAGTAGGGCTCGACGTCCGCCACCGTTTCGTAATGGCGGTCCCACCATCCCAGGAATTCCCTGCTCTGATAATTGGGCGGGGTCTCCTTGCCAGGAAACAGGGGATCGGACGACGCTGCATACACGCGGGTGATGGCAGGCTGGAAGAGCAGCGTGTCCCCGTAGACATCGAAGCCTTCGTCCCGCAGACCGAACCAGAGCCTGGTCTTTGACAGTCGGGCAAAATCGTTCCAGTCCAGCTTGGGGACCTGGATCTCCAGCATGGTGCGAAACCCCTTGATCTTTTTCCGGGGGGCCGTCCCCTGATAGTCGAGCGCCCACAGCTTTGCCAGCAGGTCGGTGTAAAAGAGTATCATCCCCACGCTGGTACCCTGCAGGCGGCCGTCGTAGCGGGCGGCCTGGTAGGCATGGGCGGTTTCCAGGTAGCGCAGCGTGGCGGCGAAGCGCTGCTCCGCCTGGTTGGGCGACCCCTCAAAACGGCGGCGCAGCTCGAGCAGCGGGCGCAGATCACGCCGCCTCTCCAGGCTAAGGGCGACGGCGCCCAGTTTGCCGCGCTGGGAGGAGAGCACGGCTGCCAGGGCCGGATCCACGCCGTGCAGCGCCCTGGAGTGCTGGCCGGTCAGTTTCCTGAGGTCCTCGGCGAGGGCCGGGTAATCGAACGCGGGGTCCAGGGAGAAGCCGACCTGCAACTCCGGGCTTTGGGGCGGGTACCGGCGCCGGATCAGCGCCAGGACCCGCGACTTCGTGACGGCGCCGCGCCGCAGCGCTTTTTGCAACCTGGCGTCGCTGCGCAGTAGCTCCGCGTACTTCTCCTGGATGAAGCGCTCCGACCTGATCCGGGGACCGGCGGCGGGGGGCGGGTGGTAGGCCTGGTACAGTGTGGCGACATCCTGCACCGTCAGGGACCGCCGGGCACTCTGGAGGTACCGGCGTCCGCCCAGCAGGAGGCGATCCGACTGCCAGCTGAGACTCACCAGGTCGTCGATGCGGGCCATGAATTGGCTCAGATCGGCCAGCGTCCTGACAGAAGCGCTGTAGTAACCGTACTCCGGCGTGAACAGTTGCTGGGCATCGAGGGATCCCGCGCAGGCGATGCTGATGGCGGTCGCGGCGGCGTTGGCGCTGTAGCTGTAGAGGAGCACCTTTTCGGGGAGCCTGTTGAGAGCGGCGAACTTCCTGTCGACCAGCCCGCCTAAAAGGGGCTTGTCGGCGAGCGCTTCCTGCGGGACGACCAGGCCCCACTGCCGCGGCGAAATGGCGAAGACCCTGCCCGGCGCCACCTCGCCCGGCCGGGAGGCCATGAGGGCCGGATGGCGGACCGGCATTTCCCCCGGCGTTCCCAGGGAGAGGGCGCTTTGCAGCCCGTACACCGCCCAGTCCCTGAGTTGCTCGTCCTTTTCGTCGGGGGATAGCGTGGCGAAAAACGGCGTCAGGCTGGAGATGTCGAGGGAGACCGGAGCGCCCAGGGCATCGGGCGGGGCAGAGCCGCTGCCGGCGGCGGGGAGGGAGCACGCGGCGCTCAGGAGCAAGGCAAGGAGCAGTCGCAGGAGTTGTCCGGACGGGCGGGTGTTTGACATGCGGGCAGTATAGAAAAGTGCCGCCGCATTTGCAACCTAACATCGGGCCTAAGAGAAGCTCGACCCGGACCGGAGGCGCTGCTCCGCGCCCAGTCCGGGTTTCGTAGGGGCGCATGGTCATGCTCCCGCGCTCACCTGGGCTAAAATCCCCCTGAACCCTCCTGCCCCCATACTGCAGAGCCGGTGGCGCGAGCGCCGGGCGCATGACCATGCGCCCCTACCCTACGGCTGCTTCCCAAAGCCGCAGCACCGCCTCGGCCACCTCGGCGGGAGCCGCGTCCATGCAGCGCACCCCCGAGTCGCAGGGGGGGATGGTGCCGAACCGGGAACAGGGGGCGCAGTCGGCCTGGCAGCTGAATACGACATGCTGCGCCCCCTGGGGACTCCATTTCCGGGGATCGCTCGGCCCGAAGAGGGAGACGGTCGGCGTGCCGAGTCCGGCCGCTATATGCAGGAGCCCGGAGTCCCCGCTGACCAGCACCCTCCCCTGCCCCAGCAACGCCGCGGTCACGGCAAGCGATGCCCTCCCCGCCAGGTTGAGCGCAATCCCGCCCCGGCAGATCTCCTCTCCCGCAGCCCGGGTATCCTCCCCGCCCACGATCACCGGACGGATGCCTCCGGCGGCGAGGCGCTCCGCCAGCGCCCGGAAATTCCCGATCCCCCACTGTTTTTCCGGCACGCTCGCCCCGGGGAAGATGGTCAGGAACGGCTCCCCCGAAAGTGGAGCCAGCAGCTCCTCGGCCGCCCTGCGCGCGGTGCCGGGCAGGGTCAGGAAGGGAGCCTCGACAACCGCGGGCGCCGCGATGCGCAACGGCTCCAACAGCCGGAAAAAGGAGAGCGCCTCGTACTGCTCCAGGGAATAGGGAACGGGATGGGTGAACAGGCGCGCCCGCTCGTTCGTCGCGAAACCGACCAGCATGCGGGCACGGCTGAGCCTGGCGAGGAGCGCTGAGAGCCGGTACCACTGTTCGGTGTCGACGACCAGGTCGTAGTCCCCCAGCAGGGCGGCGGCCAGGCCGGGTAGGGAATCGTAGCGGTGCACGGCGCCCAGGCCTGGACAAAAGGCGAACACGGCAGCGTTGCGGCTTTCGGCAAGGATGTCGATCTGGCAGCCCGGGCAGGCAGCCTGCAGCGCCCTGAGAGCCGGCACCAGGAGCACCGCGTCGCCGATGCCGCCCGGACGTATGAAGAGGGCGGACCTGGGGGCAGGGAGATCCTCGGCGCGCCGCTTGCTGAACAGGCGGGTAAGGAGCGGGCCGACAAGGGAGTCGAGCCGTTTCAGGGAGTCGGCATTCATGGCGCACCGGCCACGAGTCCGAAGCGACGGGAAGGACCAGCCGTGGTCATGGCCCCTGTGATCTGGAGACCTTCCGACGATTGAGCGCTCATTGCTGTGGTAGCCTCCAAACAGCTGTGTTTCGTTCCGCCAGTCTCGGGCGGGGAAGCGGTGCACGCCCCCTTCCTTGCGCCGGTGCCTCGGCAGCGGGCGTGCAGCTCCACAAAAGAGCCGGGCGGGCCCGACCTGCACCGGGCGGCTCTCCCCAGGTCAGGTGATATCCCGAAACAACTGGTCGATTCGCGTGAAGTCCAATCCTTCGGGCACGATGACGTACGGCATCCCCGCACGACGGGCAGCCTCCCCGTCACGGTCATCTCGGTCGCCGATCACCAGACATTGGCCTGGAGATAAATCCCACTGTCTGCATATGTGAAGCAGCCCGGAAGGATCCGGTTTCAGCCTGTCGATGCACGGGTCGGTGGATGAAAAGGAGCAAACATCCTCCAGGTCGAGCGCTTTGAGCTTGCTTTTCGTGGGATGATCAGAGAGGACGGCAACCAGTACCTTTCGTTGGGACAAGCATGCCAACAAAGTGTCGGCAAAATCGTACCGGCACGAAGCCAGGTATTGCAGGGGGCGCTGGTTGATCCATTCTTCCACAACCCTCTCGACCTGCCGCAGCGAGCAATGACATGTTTTTGCAGTTACGGCAAATTGCTGTTGAGCAACGCCCCCCTCCCCTTTTTCGGCCAGGACCTCGCGCAGCCGACGGAAATGGAACAGGATACGCAGGTCCCGTATGCGCCAGGGACGCAGCAGATAATACCGGGCCAACGACACAGCCATCCTGCTGCGCAGCCGTTTTTGGCTGTAAAGGGTCCCGTCAAGATCGAGGATGACCCCGCGGATCGCGTCCAGGGGGACCGGGAACGTTTCACTCGAACGGTGCGATAGGTAGTGGTTCATTGAATCGGGATCAGATCCGTTCGTAAAAAACCATGCAGCACCTGCACGGTGGAAAAAGAAAGAGTGAACAACAGCACTCCGAGGAATATGCAGTAAGCCAGCAACCTATATTCCTTATACAGGGCTTCGGGGCGCTGAGCCACTGAATTGTGCTGCAAACCCAGATTCAGGTACCAGCAAAACAGCAGTGCGAAAAAAGGCACACTGATGATATATTCAATTTTATATTTGACGAGAAAAACGCCCCAGAAAAATAATGACATCATTGAATAAAATAAAATTGATATCATCAATTTTTCTTCAGTATAATATTTGAACGACCTCCTGTACTGCCCAGCAACTTCAGAGTCTCCTATAAATCTATATTCGGCAAGCCGCTTGACTGCCATAAGAAAAGCGCCACCCATCCAATAACTGAGCAGGATGCTGGAGCTTGGCAAAAAAGCTGTAGTGATGAATGACCAGCCAAGCATGAAGCGGATAACGTTGTTTATAGATTCGGTCAGAACGTCGAAGAAAACTGTTTCCTTGGTCCGCAGCGGCCGCACATTGTAGACGACTCCCATCGCGAGCAACCAGATCGTGTTGTAGCAGAACATCCTGTTAACCAGGCAGGACAGTCCGATACCGGCGATAAACAGCAGCGCATATTCCAGGTAGACTCCCGTTCTCGAGACCTTTCCGGTCACCGAAGGGCGGTGCTTTTTCAGCGGGTGGAATTGGTCAAAGGGGGCATCGAGCCATTCATTGATGACGTAATTGGCTGACGAGGCGCAGCCTATCGCTAAAAAACCGCACAACACGTCAGACCACAACCGGTCAGGCGATGGCAACCCCATCATGAGGGCGATCATGATCCCGGGAACAACCAGGAGATTCTTGATCCAATGCGGGACTCTCGCCAGTTCCAGGTATGCAGTAAGATTCACGGTTTTTTCCTGCAGATCAGCAGCATGGAGTCGTATAGATTGAGCGGCACGATGGCTTCTGAAATCATTTTGGGCAAAGGAAAGGACGCGACCGCGGGAATGAAGGTCAGCAGCCTCTCCACCAGGTAGGACAGCTCGAAGTACCACCCTGTACGCTTGCATTTGACGACTTCGAAGCCGCACCGCTCCAGTAAAAGTTCGATTGTCCCGGGGGTGAAGTAGCTGATGTGCGCCACCCGGAAATGCCACCAACGCTTCCCCATGAGCCTCGCGGCAAGCGAGCTGACATCGGGTGTAGTAACCAGAAGGTAACCGTCGGGTCCGAGCAGGTGGTGAATGTCCGTCAGGAGCCCGGCCGGATCCGAAACGTGCTCAATCACGTCCAGCAGGGTGATGGAACCGTACTCACCGTTCACGCGTGCGTCGGGAAGGCCCCCCGTTATGACCGGCAGTCCCCTCTTCTCTGCCTGCAGGGCCATCCATTCGGAAGGCTCGATGCCTTCGGCCCGATAACCGCGTGCCAGGGCCTGCTCCACCATGATACCGGTGCCGGCGCCGACATCCAGCAGGCGTCCGCCGGTCGTCCATCTGGACAGCTCCTGCAGGATGTCTTTGAACTGCTTGATTCTGGCCGATCGGCCTGAATCATACTCGGGGTCTTCCATCAATTGATAGTAGCTCAAGACGTCCTTGCAGTTGCTCTGCATGAAACCGCACCCCGCACAGCATTCAATCGCATAGGTGGTGCCGTAACTGCTGTCGGTCACCTTGAAATGGGCGGGCACGACATCTCCGGGACCGACATCCGATTCTTTTATCCTGCGGGATAAAATCCCCCCGCATACCCGGCAGCAGTCATCGCCAATGGCCACTTTGCCATGTTGCTTACCGCGTTTGAATAGGCACAGGCAAACAGAGAGATAAACCAGGAGGACCGCTCCAAGCAGGGTGCATGTCAACCTGTTGCTGAATGCTTCCCTGACGCGGTCAGGGACAGACAAGGGCCAAGTGTTGATCTTGGATCTGCTCACCTGCTGCGCGACAGTTGTAGCATCGGCCATGCCTGATATTTTCGTCAACCTGGCAGTACCGAAGCGGGCATTGTATTCATAAAACCATAAATTCGAGAAGTCGGCGCCCCAGTAGTTGAGAGTCACCCCGCTTGGTTTTATTTCCAGGTGATCGACATTAACCGGGTTTAGAGGCATGGCGTTCAGCTCAAAGCTGCGGTCCGCCAGCCATAACGCGTTGCTAAAGTCCCAAGAATTTTGAAAAAGCTCTTCATCGTTGTAGCTGTACGGCACATACCTGGGGACGTGTCCCAGCATGGTCGCGTTATGCGGAGCGTTCGCCTCCCTCATCTTCTTGACCACCGACAGGGCGATCTCTTTCTGCAAACGCCAGGATTGGGCATAGTTGTCTCTTTGCAGCATGAAAGAACAAGCGTTCAGAACGATCAGAACCAGCACAAATGCGCCCCAGGTTCTACGCCAATACAGGTCGGAAACGATGGCCGTAACGAGGGCAAAAAGAATCCAGGTTGAAGTCAGTCCCCGGTTCATATAGCCACTGACCAGCGCACCCGTGCCTGACAGCACGAACAGCAACGAGGCGGAGAGTAACGCGATGGAGGCGATGCAGAGCAGCTGATATTTCCGACGGATAGTCTCTTCATTACCGACCAAAAGCCCGGACGGCTTGATAGGTTGGGTCCGGACGAGCAGCAAGGCGAAGAGCCCCGCCACGACAACCGGGGAGAGCCCCATGACCGTCTCAGCGGCATTGGCGACAAACCCCCTTTGCAGTGCGTCGTTTATGAGCAGCGGGAAATCCACCAACAACGCCCAGAACCAGGAAATGAGACTCCCAAGACAAGCGATCCAGGAGCCCGGGGTCAGTCTCGAGTAAACGGGCATGAAATGCGGCATGATCATTTTCTGAAGTATCAGCACACCGGCCAATATGAAGAACACCGGTAGCACGTACTTATAAAAATGTATTTTGATCGAGTTCTTTTGCAAAGCGGATTGAAATAAAAATGGATACAGCAGATTTATCACGAGGAAAGGCAAACTGATTTCGTAGGTGAGGAGGCTCAGCGCAATGAAAAAGAGCGAAGCAGCGAGATAGCCGAGCCGTTTGTCGCGCAAGTGGCAATCCAGCAAGTAAAAGGAAATCGCCCAGAACAGGACACTGGCAACGCCAACCAGTTGCATGCAAATCGAGAAAATAACTGTCGACGCTATGGACGGAAAGCTCGCCAAGCCGAGAAAAACGAGCAGGAAACGGGCTGAAAAAAACCGCTGCAACACCCGGGCGATCAGGACAAGGCCCGTCAGCCACATGGCTAAATTGGCAATGATGTAACCAACCGGTTTGTCGCCGCAGAGTTTGGAAAACGCTGACAAGATCAGAGGTGCCACCGGACGGTTGGAAAACAGGGGGAACCACGATGCGTAGCGGTCCCAGAAACCCGCAACGGTAAGCCCGCTTTTCACGACACACCAGTCATCGGAAATGAACCCGCTCTGAAGCAGGTGCGGCACAAATACCAGCACCCATACGGCAGCTAATCCTGCCCACACGAGGTAGGTATCATCCGATAGGCGAAGCCCCGATTTTTTCCACCATTCCATTTTCTAATCCTGGGACAAGGTTATTTTAACCGGCACTAAACCGGCGCGTCACGAGGACTCGCCGGGGTCATCCTGCAGTGGTCCGCGCCCCGGGGCGCTGCCGCAAGCTGGAGGCCGGATTTCACAATGGCATTTCCGCGCGGCCCGGCATGATACCCCAATTCCTCAGACAGGTGGGAAATATCGTGAGCCGGGACTCAGGTAGCGGGGACCTGCCCGCCGTCAGGCGAAACCCCGGCATGAAACAGGGTCAGTCGTCGGCTGCATACAGCCTCACCCTGATCGAGTCTGACAATTGCCCCCACGATGAACCGGGCCTTGCGAAGGAGATACTGCTGGCGCGGCGGCCCGGTCCGCCCTTGAAATACAGCATCAGGTCGTCGTTATTGAGTAAAATCGGGCTTATGACGAAACCGCGCTCGGCCATGGCCGGAATGAAGCGGTACTCGGCCGTCGTCCCGCGCGAGGTCACCTCCATGGTCAGGACCGGAGCCTGAAACAGGAACTTCACGGCCCGGCCAAAGAGTGTCGGCCTCACCTCGACCTGCATGGTGAGAGTGGAGCGTGTGTCTGCCGGCAGGACGAACGGCCTTCCAAAACCGACGGTCTCTTCACGGATCAAGCTGGTTCTGGCCGCGCCGGGGCTCCCGTGCGGCGCCGCCTGCAGCACGAGATAGCCCTTGTCGGCCGCCACGGGCCGGTAATTATCGATGACATAGGCCAATAGCGGCGCATCGTCCAGCGCGGGGAACCGGCGGTCGATGGTTTCCATGCTGCAAAGCAGGTATCGGGGCCGGTTTTCGCTTCGGTACCAGGAAAGGTTCAGCTCCTGCAGATAGGGGGTATAGGCCGAGTATCCCTGGATCACCGGCCGCGGACGGTAGTTCAGGCCGTTGGCGAGCGCCGCCCATTGCCGGTAATTCACCACGTCCACGGAAGCGCCCCCCACCAGGGCGCGGGTAACCGGCAGATCCGGCGCCCGCCGTTGCCGCTCCCCTGCCCGCAACGCCTGGAAACTACCTTCGCTGTCGCCGGTCAGCGCTTTCGAAATCAGCCGGGCGTTCCCCGCCAGATGGTGCGGCCAGTCGAAAAGCTTGGTCAGCATCGTGCCGGGTTCCTGAAGGTCCGCGGCCCAGTTGCCCAGGATCAGCGCCGCGCCGAAAAAGGCGACGACGCAGAGCCGCGCTCTCCTGCCCATCGAATTTTGAAACATGCCATTGACCAGAACCGCAAAGGCGACGGGCAGGAAGAAGATGAAATCCATGACGTGGCCGTCGGCCCTGACAAAGGCGTGCTTCCAGGAAAGAAAGAGGCAGACCGTGGTGACGGACAGCACCCCGGCGCCCTTGCTGCTCAATTGCGAGCTCCGCGCGATCACCAGGAGCGCGGCAAGATACAGGACCCCGGCGAGCACGCAGAGTCCCAGCACGCCCAGCTTGGGGAAGATGGTCATGGCGTCGGTATAGCCGCCCGCTATTTCGGAACTGCCCCGTATCCACGACGGCAGGTTCGCCAGGTGCTGACCCAAGCCGAGCCAGACGGCAAGAAAGAGCGCGACAAAGGAGCCCGCGACAAGCAAGGCTGTCGTGACGTTGCGCCGGCAGAACTGCACCAGGGCAGACAGCGCCACGCCGACAGTCATCGCGAGAAGGAGGTTGAACTTGACCAGCGCCAGCAGGGCGAACACCAGGAGGAAGGCCGCAGCGGCGGCCTTGTGCCGGTGCGCTTCGCCCATGAGGATGATTGAGCCGTAGATCAGCACCAGAAAAGCCTGTTCCTCGACCGTTCCGAAATTGCAGTAGATCAGAAACCAGGCCAGGAAGAGGAACCTGGCGCGTCCCGGAATCTGGCGCGCCAGGCCGGTTGCCGACCAGGCGACCATGGCGCTCCAGGCCAGTGCGAACAGCATCCTCTGCACCGGGAACAGCCCCTGGCTCACCGTCGTGCTGAGGAACCCGAGCGGCCCGTAGGTGAAGACGAGGTCCCGGCCGAACTGGAGGTCGTGCAGCCTGGCGTACTCCAGCACCGCCTGGTAGGACTGGTCCAGGTCGGCAACTGGCGCGGAGCTGCCGCTTAGGCAAAACGAGCTCAGGTAGGCGAGGAGAAAGCAGGCCAGCCAGCCGGATCCCCGGCGCAGGTCGGCCGCGCACCTGGCCGGGCTACGGTTCATCTGGACGGCTCGTGTCATCGGATCGGGTCATCCCAGCAGTTCCTCGTAGAGCCCGAGGTGACGGCGGGCCACCACGGACAGGGAAAACTCCCGTTCCACCTGGGCGCGGGCCTGTCGCCCCAGCGTCTCCCGCAGGGCATGGTCCCCGAGCACCCGCGCGATCCCGCGCGCAAGGTCCTCAGGGTCAAAAGGTTCGCAAAGCCATCCCGTCTGGCCGTGCCCGATCAAATCCGGCATGCCGCCGATCCTGAAGGCGACCACCGGGGTCCCGCAGGAAAGCGCCTCCAGCACCGTGTTGGGCAGGTTGTCCTGGGTGGAGGGCGCCACCACGACGTCGGCTGCGACATTGAGCAGCGCCATCCTGGCCTGGTCGGACAGGTGGCCGACGTAGCGGGTGGGCAGGCCGAAATCGGGGCGTTGCCGCGCGTCGCTGGCCCCGTACACCACCAGTTCGGCCCGGTCTCCCCACCCCTGCGCGGCAAGCGCCCGGAGCCCCGCCAGCAGGTGGCGGAACCCTTTGCGCGGCTCTGCGGTGGGACTCATGGCGCCGAAAAGTATCAGCCGCCGGTCCTGCGGCAGGCGAAGGATTTCGCGCGCCGCGCGGCGGTCACCCGGCTGGAACAGGGAGCTGTCGATGCCGTTTGGCAGCACCTCGATCCGGGCGCCGGAGAACAGCGAGCTCTCCCTGGCGCAGCGCGCCATCCAGCTGCTCGGCGCCACGACCGTGAGCGGCAGCCCCCGCCAGGCCAGCGCCTTTCGCCCCCAGACGCGCCGGGAGAGGTCGTCCTCGACCGAGCTGTCCAGCTCCGGGCAGCTCCCGCAGGAATCGGCGAAGCGGCAGCAGTCCCCGGTGTAGTGGCAGCCGCCGGTGAAGGGCCACATGTCGTGCAGGGTCCAGACCAGCGGCCGGTTGAAACGCGCCAGATTCTCCAGCCGGAGGAAACCGCCGGCCACCCAGTGCAGATGTATCAGGTCAGGAGCCAGGGCGGCTATCCGCCCGGCAAGGGTGTCGGGAAGCCACGCCGGCGTGAAGGTGGTTCCCCTTCTGCGGCGGCTGACCAGGGCCGGGAGCGCATCGAGCTGGTACCTGATCCGCGCGGCCAGGCGCCCAACGGCCGTCGTGGATCCGGTTACCGTCGGGTCGTCGCTCAATTTCGACTGCACCAGCATCCGGGAATCGACCCGGCAACCGAGGAGTCCCCGGTGCAGGCGGTTGGCGGCCAGCGCCGCGCCGCCTTCCATATCGGTAGTGGAAAGGTGCAGGACTTTCACGGGCGGACACCTTCCGGAAACAGGGAATCCGGCTTGCGCGGGGCGCCGGCGACGGAGTCGGTGCGGCAGGAGGCTAACCCGGGAATCGGGCTTTGCTCCGGGTGCTCCGGCAGAGGCGAGCCGCAGCAGGCGTCGAAACTGCCGCCCGGGAAGGGGAGCGCATGCGCCGCATCGTGCCGCAGGATTCCGGGAGCGGGCGGCTGGAGGTCGACCTTCACCCATGCCGGATGGTAACTGGTTCCGCAGCCGATATTGAGCAGTTTCACGCGTCCTCGCAGGTTTTTTGTGCTTCGTTGGACCTTACATTCCCCGCCGCCGGATTATGCTCAGCAGATAGCGGAGGTAATCGCTTAGTTTCAGCATCCAGGGGCGATCCTTGAGAGCCTTTTCCAGCATCGCCGCATCATAGCAGGCATCTGCCGCCAGCACCGGGTTTTCCTGCAAAGGAAAGCGGCAGACAGAGGCCGGAATAGCGGCGAATGCATTGCCGGGATCCACCGTGTGCGTCGCTTCCGCATTGAAGCCGATATTGGAGACCAGGTTGACCGCAGAGGTCAGTGTCAGCCCGGACTGCATGAGCTGGGCGAAGCTCCACTGGTAATCCCAGGTATCGACCTTCCCTTCCGCCACCCTGTCGAACTCCGCGGCCCGCAGGTGATAGAGGCTGCCGCCCCCAAGGACGTCATGGATGCGGCGCCGCGACTGCGGGTCCCGCCAGAGGGGGATGTCGATGTCGTAGAACTGCCAGGCCCTGCGCCAGGTGGCCCAGCCCCAGATCCCGCCGTACAGGGAGAAATGATAGCTTTGAGTATCGTCCTTCCAGCTCCCCAGGTGGTTGGCGCCGCAGATGGAGGTGACGCGAAGCTCGGCGCGGTAGCGATCCAGCAGCTCCTGGCAGAACCGGAAGAAGCTCGGGTCGGGCAGGCAGTCGTCCTCCAGGATGATCGCCTCCTTTACCCGGGAGAACACCCAGTCGATGCCGCTTGCCACCCGCCGCCGGCAGCCCAGGTTGGCGTCGGCGTAGTCGTGCTCGACCTGGCAGGGCCAGTCGACCCCGGCGACGATGCGGCGCACCTCGGCGCAGCGCGCGCCGTCGTCGGCATGCGTCGCGCGCGGGCCGTCCGCGATGATGAGCAGGTGCGCCGGGCGCGCCTGCCGGATGGCGGCAAAGACCCGCGCGGTCGTGTCCGGACGGTTGAAGACCAAAAAGGCGACGGGAGTGGTCAGCTCGAATGGGTTCATCGGGCCGCCCGCTTCCCTGCCAAAGTCTGGTAGAGCGCCATGATCTTGAGCTCCTGCTCCTGCTCGGAAAAGCATCGTTCCGCCCGGTGCAGCCCGGCCTCGCCCATGCGCCCGCGCAGGGAGGCGTCGTCGAGGAGCCGCAGGATGCGCCCGGCAAATGCCGCCTCGTCCAAGGACCCGCAGACGAAGCCGGTTTCCCCGTCGGCGACCGATTCCGGCAGGCCGCCGGCGTCGGAAACCACGCAGGGGAGCGCGCGCCTCATCGCCTCCAGTACGGCGATACCGTGGCTCTCCTGGAGGCTTGGCTGGAAATAGACCTGGGATTTCTCCAGCCAGGGCGAGGTGTCGGGGACCTGGCCGGGGAAAAGGACCCGCTCCCCGAGTCCCAGCTCCCTCACCCTTTCCCGCATCGCCAGCAGCAGTTCGCCATCCCCAAGCCAGGTAAAGGTGACCTCCGCCCGCCGCCGCAGCACCTGCTGGGCCACCTGCAGCCAGAGCTCCGGGTTCTTGTAGGGAACCAGGTGACCGGCAGTGACCACGCTCGGGGTCGCCGCCGGTGCCCCGCGCCGGACGGGGGGACTGCTGTTGTGCACCACGGCGATCTTCTCCGCCGGGACCCCCATGTTGGCGCAGACCGAGGCGGCTGCCGCCCGCGACACCGTCATCACCAGGTTGTTGAAGGCGGCGCCCAGCCGCAGGTAGAGCCTGGGCAGGGGCCGGAAACGCCCCTCGGGAAGGGTGTGCAGGATGTAGAGCACCGGCACGGGAAAGTAGAGCGCGACGCTCATCCTCCCCGGCTCGCTGGTGGAGACGACCACCAGGTCGGGACGCCAGTCGCGCAGCGCGCGCCAGGAAAAAAGCAGGTCCAGCACCGGCGTGCACAGGGGCCGGGTGCCCGGACGGTTGCCGTTGGCCGCGGCGATCAGCTCGACGCCGTGCTCCCCTGCCAGGGAGACATAGGAGCTCTCCAGATGGTGCGACGGGACCAGCAGGGCCGTCTCGAAGCCGTGACGGCGCTGCAGCCCCAGCAATCCCCCAAGGAAACGGCTTGCTCCGCCCTGCGCATACCGATCGGGAACGATCACCAGTACCCTCATCCGGGACTCACCTTTTCCGGGCCACGATGCGCCGCATGTCCACGCACCGGCCACTCCAGCGCGACCAGACGACGGGCGGATCCTGGCGCTCGCGGCACACAAGATAATCTTCCTCGCTCACTATTTCGCAGCAAGGTTCCAGGCGCTCTCTGATTGCCGGCCACTCGATGTGGTCGTCCTTGTGGACGTGGATGTCCCCGTCATCGGCAATCGGATTGCTCCTGAGTCTCAAAGTCGCCCAAAGGTAGCGCCAGGATCCTTTGCGTGTCAACAGCTTAAGCACCCTGCGCCCGAAGCTGTCGGATGTGCTTGCCTGGAACCGGGCCAATTCCTCGCAATACTCCTGATACCGGGGGTCGTCCTCCCAGTACGAGGGGCAGACTTCGTGGTCGAGGTAGATGATGCCGCCCGGCCTGGCGACCCTGACGAACTCGTCGATAATGGCGAGGTAGTCCGGCAGATGATGCAGCACCGAGTAGGTGGCCACCAGGTCGAAGCTGTCGGAAGCCATGCCGGCCAGGTCGCTCCCGTTGAGGAGACTGGTCTCCAGGGCGCCCTGCGGCCCGGAGAGCGCCTGCAGCTCCTTGAGACTCCCCTGGGAGACGTCGGCCGCCACCACCCGGGCCCCGAGGCCCAGGAGCTGCCGGGTCAGGTTGCCGGTGCCGGCCCCGAAGTCGAGGGCGCGCGGGGCTGCGCCGCCCAGCCCCTCCAGCAGGGAGCGCAGCAGGTCGCGGATGCGCCGCTGCTCCGTCGGATTGAAGATCTCGCCGTGGCGCTCCTCGTAAAGCGGCGCCAGGGCGTCGTGAACGCTCCGGTTGTGGGTAACCAGATCCAGGGGATCAGGCAAGCTAGCTGGTTTCATGACGGCACCGCATTCCCTTTTTTTCGTGTCATCCAGGCGGCGAGGGCGCGCGCCCGCGGCCAGAGTGAGGCGCCTGCCGCCGCCCAGAGCGCCGAAGCCTGGCAGCGTTGCCAGGAGCAGCGGCCCGTTCCGGAGAGGCTCAGACAGACGGAAAACCAGATCCCCAAAAGGCGCTTGGCAAAGAGGTCCGCCTGGTAGAGACCGGCCGCCCTGTTGGCAGTTTCCAGCCGTACCAGCCAGCGTTCGGCCCGCTCCAGATAGTCGGCATCGGGAAGGCTCTTGCCGTTGACGATTGCCTCGTGCAGTCGCTGCTCGTCCCGGCTCGGGTCGATGCCCAGTTCCCTCAGCCGCTCCGCGCGCAGGCTCACCACGGTTGCCAGTTGCAGCGCTTCATGCCTGGTGCAGACCTGCTCCGGGCTGATCCGGTAATCCAGCAACACCTCCTGGATATTGGCAAAGTCCATGAACCTTATGGCACGGCCCCAGAGTTCGTAATCCTCGATGTGGGTAAAGCTGGGGTCGTACTGCAGCCCGTGCCGGACAAAAAGCTCCCGCCGCATCATGACCGAAGGATGAGCGACGCCGACGCCGCTGAAGAGCCAGCACCTGATCTCCTGGGAACTCCCCGGCAGCTTCCAGATATAGTCATTTTCTTTCGGTATGAAGCGCACCCAGCTGCCGCAGACGCCGACCCCGGGATGCTCGTCCATGAACCGGACCTGTTGTGCCAGCCTGGTCGGCCGGCTTATGTCATCCGCATCCATGCGGGCCAGGTACTGCCCGGCGGCCAGGGCCATCCCCTTGTTGAGGCTCGCCACCAGCCCCAGGTTGCTGCCGTTGTGCACCAGCCGGATGCGCGGGTCCTGGAACCCTTGCACGATGGAGGCGCTGTCATCCGTGGAGCCGTCGTCGATGACCAGGAACTCGAAGTCGGCGAAACTCTGGGACAGGATGCTCCGCATCGCCTCCGACAGGTACGAGGCGCCGTTGTACACCGGCATGAGCACGGTCACCTTGGGAGAGGCCTGGGTCGTCACAGTCGTATCCACCCGGCGGGCAACAGGTCGCCTGTCCGTTTCGAGGGGTCGTTGAACCAGCGCTTCGGGGCTATGACACTCTTGCCCGGGTGACCCGAGAGCCAGGCGCCCCACCAGCTGAGCGAGCTGTTGGCGATGATGTGATGCCGGCAAAGGCTCATCAGCCGCAGATCCTGGCACACCTCGTCGGGGCCGTTATGTGCCACCAGCGTCATGGCATAGGGCAATTTGAGATGTTCCCTGACCCAGTCGGGGTCGTCGGAAAAGATGAAAAAGTGGGGAGCCGGCAGCGCCGTTGCCAGCCTCGCCACCGCGCCCTGATAGTAGTCGAGCGAACAGCTGCCGTGCATCGCCGAGATCGCCGGCGCGGAGACGTAATCTCCCCTGCGGACGTGCACCGACACCGCATTGACGGACCGGATGGTCTCGGCAAGCTCCAGGCTCTTCCCGGTCAGGGGCTCCCTGGGCGCGAACTCGGCACGGATGGCCTCCTGTACCTCGGCGAAATACTTCTCCGATTGCCAGTAGCCGTCCAGGTAGCAGTCGTCGGAAAGCCGCAGCACGGCCGGGTCGAAATGGAAATGCCTTTCGACATGGAGGCGAGGCCCCGGCGCGCCGCGGCGCAGTTTGCGCACCAGCTCCAGCGCGGCAATTTTGGAAGGCTGCCGCGCCCGGGCGCAGAACCCCGCGACCTCCTCCCGGGACGCCGGCTCGGCGGCGATATTGAGATGGCAAAGCTGGAAGCTCCTCAGATGATCGCCGGCCTGCACCCCATCGAGGTAAAAGGAGAGGTCCAGCTTCAGGGCGCTGCCGCGCGCGAGGGCGAGCCTGCGGGCCGCCGCGTACTGGAACATCTGGTTACCCAATCCTCCCATCACCTTTACCATGATCACGGGCTCGGCACCTTCTTCCAAAGTAGCGTCATCCCCGGCAGCCCGAGGTCCTGGCAGTGGATCTCGAAGCTCGCGCCGGTCTGCTGCAGCACGTCCCGGACGGCGCGGTACGGTCCGGTGTTGTAGCCGGACCCCTCCGACTGGCAGAAGGTGTCGTGGACCAGGATACTGGCCGAGGGGTGGGCTTCGATGATCGTCGTCAGCTCGCGGTGCACCGACTGGTAGCCGTGGTCGCCGTCGAGGAAGAACAGGGGCCGGGTCGGCTGCGCCGCGGCCGCCAGGATCCCCAGGGAAACCGCCAGACCGTCGCCCTGGTGCAGGCGGACCTGCGGGATGCCGCGCACCAGCCTGCCGCGCTCCCGGCCCGGATGCTCGCCGTGGATCTCGCCGTCGGGGAGATCGACCGAGTGGATCTCGGCCTCGATGGAGAAGGCCTGCAGGATCTCGTGAAAGATTCTGGCGGAGACCCCGATGTTGGTCCCCCACTCCAGGATGTGGCTGGGCCTCGCCCGGCAGACCGCTGCCGTCAAGAGCATCTGCTCGCTCAGCGGAAAGGGGAGGCAGCCGACCAGCGGCACCAGCCGCGACAGGACGAACTCGGAGACCGTCCAGTTGTTGACCTCGAAAAAGTCGCACGACGCGTTGAGCGCCGGGTCCGTGAGAGGCTGGGCGGGTCGCAGCAGGCTTGCCAGGGAGCGCAGCTTCATAGGGCACCTTCCAGAAGGCGTTGATAGAGGGCCTCGTAGTCGCAGGCGATCTTTTCCCAGGTGAAGCGCTCCTGCCAGGCGCTAAAGCCTGACCGGGCCATCCGGTCACGCTCGTCAGCGTCCCGGCGCAGCGCGAGGAGCATCTCGGCGGACTTGGGGATGTCCGCGCGGACCGCGACGAAATTCTGGCTGCGCCCCAGCAGCAGCCGGAGCTTCTCCACCAGCCGGGACGGCAGCGAACCTTCGCGGGGGAGGAACTCGGGGGGGGCCGAGGGGAGCAGCGCCCCCGCGCCGGACCAGGCGACGATCTCCGCGCTGTTGCCGACCTCCGTCGACAGGAACGGGGTGCGCGACGCCATGCACTCGAAGAGGACGATCGGCGAGCACTCGATGTTGGAGGGGAGCAGGAACAGGTCCGCGGCATGGTAGGCGGCGACCGTGTCCGGACGGGAGAGCGCCCCGACGACGACGGAGGCGCCGATCGACCGGAAGGAGTGCGAGGCGTTGAGACCGGCCGCGGCGGCCCGGCAGGAATCCGCGCAGCCGCCCGCCGGCTCGTTCCCCACCAGCAAGAGTGTCGAGTTGGCAAGCCGTGCCCTGTCGAAGATCTCCAGGGCCTCCAGGTGCCCCTTGAAACAGCTGTGCGACCCGACGTGCAGGATCAGGAAGGCGTCCGGCGCTATGCCGAGCCTGGCGCGCAGGTCCCCTGCGGGCGCGGCCAGGAACTCGTCGGCAGCCGCGCCGTTGGGGATCAGGGCCGTCCTGGCGATGCCGTGCTCCCTGGCGAAGACGATGTCGCGGTAGCTGTCGGAGAGAAAAACATTCATGTCGTAACTGGCCATCCACCCCGGCATCTGCCTGAAATAGTCGCGGTAGCGCCGGGAATAGAGGCCGGAAAAACCGGTCGGGACGAACACCTTGCGTCCGGCAATCCGCGGCAGGAGCGGCAGCGCGATGTCGGTCGCCCACTGCTGCGCGGCGAAGTTGGTGACGATGTCGAAGCGCGACTCCAGCAGGAAGCGCCGGTAGGCGGCCACCTCCCCCTGCAGCCCGGTCACGGCGTTGCCGGAGACCTGGAAGGAGGCGATCTCCACGCCGTTGAGGCGCGACGCAGCGCGGTCGGAGCGGCTCTCGGTCGCCACCGTCACCCGGTGCCCCAGGGCCGCCAGGCGCTCGGAAAGCTGGCGCGCCACCTCCGCCATCCCCCCCTCGGCGGGCGGGTAGGACTGCACCGTATGCAGGATGTTCATCCGCATCGGGCACCCCGCGTGCGGTGCCTGAGGGGATACCGATAGGCGTGTCGTTTCGGTGTCAGCGTTGTGATCCCGTGGGGCGTGATTGGATTGGCCGGGCAAGGCCCGCTGAAGGGCAGGCTGCCCGCCTTTTTGAGGATAGTACCGCCTGATGGAATAAAGATCAACGCTTGTCTTCCCTGCGGCCGCGAGGTCGAGGACAGGCCGTTCACGGCAGCGGTATTGCCGGGGATGTCGACGGCGCGCTCGCGCATCACGAGACGATCCCCTTCAGTCTGCAGGCGACGGCGGCTACCCAACCGTAGAGCCTGCCGTACCGGTGCACGCGGTAATGGTACAGGCAGGAGTGGCACACCGCGCCTGCCTGCTCCAGCAGCTCGGCCGAAGGGACACCGCAGGCCCTGCAATAGCGCTCGGTAGCCAGCAGCAACTCTCGCGTCATCCGCCCGGCATCGACCTTGCCGCTCAGTCGATGGTAGGCTCCGTGGACCAGGGCCGCCAGGTTGTTGGCGCTGGGGTCATCCTGCCGGGTATCCAGGAAAATAGCGAGGTTCTCGCTGGATATGGTCACGATCTTTTCCAGGAACGGATTGATTCCCTTCCTGCTCATGCTGGTCGGCACTTCACGATAGGTCAACAGTATTTCGGGAATATTGGCAACGCCGGAGCTTCGTGCCATGCGGGACCAGAGTTCATAGTCTTCCGGCGGCTGGCGGGAAGGGTCGGTCGAGTAGCCGCCGACCGTATCGAAGACCGATTTCCGGATCAAGACCGAACTGTGCACGAAGGGATTGTTGAAGAGAAGCTGGAACTTCAGCACGACAGGGTCGGCCGCGTGCCGGTGCGCCCGGCTGCCGTCGCGCTTCTCACCCAGGATGAGCGCCCAGCTGCCCACCAGGCCGCAGGACGGATGGGCGTCCAGAAAAGCCACCTGCCTGGCGAGGCGCTCCCGGTGCGAGATGTCGTCCTGGTCCTGGCGTGCCAGGTAGGGGGCGCGTGCCAGCGCGGCGGCCCTGTTGAGGGTGGCCGCCAGCCCCCTGTTTTCCTGCTCGATGTAGCGGATTCTCGGGTCAGCATAGCTCTTGATGATGTCGGCTGACTCATCCTGGGAGCCGTCGTTGATGATGATCAGCTCAAAGTCGGCATAGCTCTGGCCCAGTATGCTGTCAATGGCTTCGGCAAGGAAGCTGGCGCCATTGTACACCGGCATCAGAACGCTTATTTTGGGCACTGTTTCAGACATTAAATCACCGCAGGAGCGTTGGAAGATCACCACTAATCGGGGACCTTATCAGCTTTGTTTTTTCCGGCAATCTTAAGAGCACGGGTAATTTTAGAAAAGCAATCCTGCATCACAAAACCTGCCAGGTACAGCCAGACGGACCCGAAGGCTGGGCCGAAGAGGCGCTTCCTGCTTCCGGACGAGAGCAACTGGGTCGCAAGCCGGGTCATCCGAAAGGATTCGTGCCGGTACAGTTGCCAGCAGATACCGTCGCGCCACTGCTTGACGCAGTCGGCATCCGCCGACACTGCCTGGCACCACTTATCCTGAAAACGCAGCTGGTTGGTCAGCATGAACCTGGCATCCTTCTGCATGTTGTCGTCATGTCTGCGGATCTTGACCAGTGCCTGTGGCACGAAGTCAAAGCTGTAGTTTCGCGCGATCCTGAGCCACATGTCCCAGTCCTCGAAGGCGGCCAGTGTTTCATCGAAACAGCCGACGGTGTCGAAGCATTCCCGCTTTGCCAGTACGGCGCTGCCACTGCCTGCCACCTTGTTGCCGTAAAAGAGCCGCTCGAAAATCCGGCCGCGCAGCGAACTGTCGATGTCCAGCACGAAGAAGCTGTCGCTTCGGTCTCCCATTTCATCCACGATCTCGTACCCGCAGTACACCGCGCCCAGGTCGGCAAACTCGCCGGCGGCGAAGACCTTCAACTGCTCGGCGAGCTTTGCCGGGTGCCAGGCGTCGTCCGCGTCGAGAAAGGCGATGTAGTCGCTCGTGCAGCGGGCGATCCCGGCGTTCCTCGCCGAAGAGAGCCCGCCGTTGGGCTTTCTCAGGTACTCTACCGGCACCGGTCCGGCAAAGCCGCGCACCAGCGCGGGGGTGCCGTCCGTCGATCCGTCGTCCACGACCACGATCTTTGCCGGCGGATGTGTCTGAGCGGCGGCTGAAGCCAGGGCCGCGATGATATAGCGCTCTCCGTTATAAACTGGGATCACAACGTCGACGCTTCTCAGGGGCGTAACCTCACTGTTCCTACTCGCCTGTGCTTGACGGTCTGGCATGCCGGTTCCTGCCCCACTCTATTTCGTGAAATGAAAGCAGCCGCATCCATAGTTCTGGGCATCGGCAGTTTCAGGGGAAGCATCCCTGATCAGGCCGCCGTGTTCCGGCTTGTCCGGCACCAGGGCAAATTCCTGCAGCTTGAGATCGGCAAAGCCGCCGGTTATTTGCCGGTAGGAATAGAGCCGGTGCGCGTTGAAGCGTATCCTCGGGGTGCCGGCCAGCGGAACGACCAGCAGCAGCGTGCCTCCCGGCGCCAGGACCCGCTGCAACTCCTTCATCGCCTTCAGGTCGCCGTCCGGGTCCAGGGGGTCGCCGTAGCGCCCCAGCCCGATATGCTCGATGACGTGCATGCAGGAGAGCGACACGATGCTCCCGTCCGCGAAAGGGAGCGCCATCAGGTCCGCGCGGCGGCAGTGCAGGTTGTCGAGCGCCAGGTCCGGTAGCCGGTAATCGTAGAACTGGACCGGCATGAAAGCGGACAAAAGCGAGCAGAAATGCAGCGTCGAAGAGATGTCTATGTGCAGAGCCGGGTGGTTCCCGGCAAGTATCCGTGCGGCCCAGGCGGGGTGATAGATGTAGTGGCGGTCGAAATCGGCCGTCGCCAAGTTGTCGTCGAGGCAGGGATACTTGTCCTGCCAGTCCAATGCGAACCGCGTCGGGCATCCTTGAGAGAGCTTTTTGAATTTCATCCAGCCAAGAACAAACTTTAGGTACGCTTTCAAATCCCATTCCTTTAGGTGCCCTTCGCCCCGTTGTGTACAGTTGCTCCTGAACCCTCTATTTTTCCGGCCGCTTTTCACGGAGGTTGAACAACGACAACGACGTCAAGGCATTAGATCCTGTGCCGCAGGAACAACGCCACTTTAAGGTGCACCGGTATCGAGCCGCCGGGAGCGAACGGGGCTAGTTCGGCGGCGGAGGCAATCGAATATTTCCTGAAAAGCCCGGCGAAAAACTTCATGTATGAGGATAACCGTTGCCACTTGTTGGAAATCTTCGCATAAAGGTACAGATACTCAAAGAGTTCCACGCTTTTGCTGTGTTCGCACTCCCTCGTGACCTGATGCTCTCCATCCACGGTAACCCCGACCAGCGGGTCTGCACTGAAGGCAAAAGTCTTTCCACCCTCCAGCAGCTGCAGGTAGAAGTCCAAATCGACCAGCCACTTTAGTTTTTCATCGAAGCATACTCCGGCTCCCCTCCGGTAGATGATCGAGCTCGGCGGCCCGATCAGGTTCTGGAAAAACAGGGCATTCCGGTCCTTCCTGAGAGCCGCGATGCTTTCGGTGGAAGGCCGGTGCACGAACTTCACGTGATCGAACCGATCGTAGTTCTCGGCGGCGCAGAATCCGAGGCTCGCAGCCGGGTGATCCTCCATCAGGGCGACGAAACGCGCGAGACTTGCCGGGGAAAGAAACCAGTCGTCGTGATGCAGGATCTTGACGTACTCCCCCCGGGCCAGGCCTACGGCGTGGTTCCAGTTTTGCGGGGCACCGAGCCGCCGCGGGTTCTTCAGGTAGGTAACCGGCGCCGGGATGCTCACTGACGCGACGATGTCCCGCAGGGAATCGTCCTCCGTGTCGTCGGTGACGATCACTTCGTAGTCCGCATAGTCCTGGATAGCGACGGATTCCAGGGTGCGCCTGAAATACTCGGGAGCCCGGTAGGCCGGAATGCAGATGGACACTTTTGGGTTCATTTGAAACAACCGGGAAGCTTTGAATTCAAGTATCTGATCAGTGGCTGCCTGGTCTTTACCCCGAACGACCGCCGTTCGGTCACACCCTCTTGTTTGCTCACTACCAAGAGGAATTGGTAGACCGACGACAGTTCGTCGCTGAGAATGCTGGAAAGCAGCAGCGGATTCGTATGGTATTTTTCCAGGTCGAATTCGCAGCTGAAGATGTCGCGCTGCAGGAAAAAGAGCTGGTCGATGAACAGACCGCTCCTGCGGGTCATTTCCTCCAGCGTCTTCAAGGTGAAGAAGCGCAGGTGCGTTTTTTCCAGGAGCCCCGAATCCACATAGTCGAAATCGCCGTTGAGCAGGGAGATGCGCAGCGCTCCGAAGGCGACGTTGGGAACCGACATGACGACCCTGGTTTTCTCCGTCAGCACCGAGGCCAGCTCCTTCATAAAGGCGAGCGGATCGATCATATGCTCGATGACATCGGCCAGCACGATGAAGTCGTACTCCTCCGCCCGTATCTGCTCCATGAACTCACCGGCATACCCCGTGTGGAATTTCCGGTAAAATTTTCCGGCAAGCCCGGCGGCATAAGGATCGGGCTCGATCCCGTCGATGGTCAACGACGCGTGGTCCACCGACAGCAACTGGGCCAGCAGTCCGTTCCCCGCGCCGATGTCCAGAACCTTGGCGCCGTCCGGCAGCAACCGGGAAATCCTGGTGAGCGGGTTTGCCTCGTCGCCCAGCATGCCGGCCAGCGAGGACGGGTCACAGTCATAGGTCTGGCTCGCCCGGTTAAACATCGGCGACCTCGAAGCGGTACGGGACGTCGACGTAGCCGTGCCCCGGTTCCCACCCCCTGGTAAAGGAGGCATCGTCGTGGGCGATTTCCAGGTACTCGCAGTGCTCGACATAGTCCAGGGTGTCGTTGTGGAAGCTCACCGAGGCGCTGATCCAGTATTTGTCGTTCACCAGGGGGAGCGACGGCAAGGTGCAGCGCACCGCCAGCCTTTCGCCGCCCGTGGTTATCTCCTTGCCCCGCGTCGAGATGCAGGTGAAGAGCCTCTGCCCGTGCAGGCTGTCGACTCCAAAGCCCACGACGACCGGCTGGTTCTGCTGATAGAGCTGGTCGACCCGGGCCTCCAGGTTCAAGGTCAGCTCTTCCGTGGAGGTCGCGCTGTTTGTCTTGCGGCCCCGGGCATCGGTGATCCAGATCCGGGTGATACTGATGCCACCCGACCCTCCCCTTCTGGAACAATTCTCCACCGACAGCTCGGAGTTCAGCAGAAACCCGTTGTACGACGAGACCACCTCCTGGATGGCGCCCAAGTGGGAGATTTCCCCGGCGCTCAGCACGATCCCCTTGTTGCACAGCGACAGTACCGCCCCCATGTTGTGGCTCACGAAAAGCACCGTGCGCCCTTCCTTGGCCGAGACGTCCTCCATCTTCCCGAGGCACTTCTGCTGGAACTGTGCGTCCCCCACCGCCAGCACCTCGTCGACGATCAGGATGTCGGGCTCCAGGTGCGCGGCGACCGCGAAGGCGAGCCGCACGTACATCCCGGAAGAGTAGCGCTTCACCGGCGTGTCCAGGAACTTTTCCACCTCGGCGAAGGCGACGATCTCGTCCAGCTTCGTGCGGATGTCCGCCTTGCTCATGCCGAGAATCGCGCCGTTGAGAAAGATGTTCTCCCGGCCGGAGAGCTCCGGGTGGAAGCCCGTGCCCACCTCCAAAAGGCTGGCGATGTTCCCCCGGTAGCGCACGCAGCCGCGGGTCGGGTTGGTTACCTGCGACAGCACCTTCAGCAAGGTCGATTTCCCGGCGCCGTTACGCCCGATGATGCCGAAGATGTCGCCCTTTTTGATCTCGAAGGAGACGTCCCGCAAGGCCCAGAAACGGTCGTCCGAGGTCGCAGCGGCCCCTGACGGCGAGCGGGACGCTAGCGGGGAGTTGGGATCGTCCTTGCCGCGCACCCTGGCCCACCAGCTTTGCAGGTCGCGGGAAAGGGTGTGGTGGCTGATGGCGCCCAGCCGGTACTCCTTCCAGAGATTTTCCACCTGTATGACGGTATCGCTCATCTACACGGTATCCATGAAAGTTTTTTCCATCCTGCTGAACAGTACGATACCGGCAACGAGCACGCACGCCGTGCTGGCGCAGCTGATGAGCCAGCTTTGCAGGTTGATCGATCCGGTGCCCAGAAAGGCGTAGCGGAACGCCTCGATGACGGGCGCCATGGGGTTCCACGACATGAGCCAGCGCCAGCGCTCCGGCAGGGACGAGGCCGGGTAGACGACCGGCGTGGCGAACATCCAGAGCTGGACGCCGAAGCCGACCAGATGGGTCAGATCGCGGTAGCGGGTGGTCAGGGAGGAGACGATCAGTCCGAAGCCCAGTCCGAGGACGGCCATCTGGAGCACCAGGAAGGGGAGCAGCAGCAGCGCCGGTTGCGGGTGCAGCGCCGAACCGGTGCTCCAATAATAAACGAAAAACGCCAGGAAAAGAAGGAACTGCACCCCGAAGGCTATCAGGTTGCTGATGATGACGGATACCGGCACGGTGAGCCGCGGGAAATACACCTTGCCGAAGATGTGGGCGTTGCCGACAAAGGTGTTGGAGGTGGTGATCAGGCAGTCTGCAAAGTACTTCCAGGCGATGACGCCGGAGAGATAGAAAAGAAACGGAGGGAGCCCGTCCGTCGGCAGATGGGCCACCGTGCCGAAGATGACGGTGAATACGAGGGTGGTGAGCAGCGGCTGGATCAGATACCAAAGCGGTCCCAGGATGGTCTGCTTGTAGATGGAGACGAAGTCGCGCCAGACGAAGAGCCCGATCAGGTCGCGGTACCTCCAGAGTTCGCCGGGATGGATGTCGAACCAGCCGCTTCGGGCCCGGATCACCTTGTCCCAGCTGCCGGCGTCGGCATTTTTCACGTCACTTTTCATGGTAGTGTCCCGCTCGTGCAGCTCCGGTAAGGACGCAGTCTGGTCAGAAAGGGAAAGGTTCTCATGGCGCCATATCCCAGCAGCGCCAGCAGCGCCCAGAAAAAGCCGTAGTTTTGCCGGATCACCCTGAGGGACTCGGGGAAATCCTGCCGGTCGCTCAGGCCGCCGGGGTGCGCATAGGCCAGGAAACCGGGGGCATAGGCAAAACGGGCGCCCCCCTTTTTGAGCCTCTGGTTGAAGTCGAAATCGGCGTAGATCCGGTAACGCAGATCGAAGGGGGGCGCCGGATGCCATGCCTTGCTGACCAGGAGCGCCTGGTGATGCAAGGAGTTGTAGAGCCTCAGCTGCAGGTCGGCCCTGCCGGTGAACAGTTTTTCCTCTCCCATCAGGACCCTGCCGTAGACGACGTCGTGGCTCGCAGGACCCGCCAGCGGTTCCGGCAAGGAGATGAGCCGGTCGCCGGCCCCCAGGAACAGGATGAAGCTGTCGGCCGCGGCGGCCTGCCACCCCTTGTTCATGGCGTCGTAGATGCCGGCGTCCGGAGCGCTCACCCAGTAATGCAGCCGGTCCGCGTACTTCCTGATGATCTCCAGGGTGCCATCCGTCGAGCCTCCGTCGATGATGAGATGCTCCAGCTGCGCGCCGCCGCTTTGCTCCAGGACGCTCACGATGGTCTCTTCCAGACGGTCGGCGCCGTTCAACACGACCGTGATGACGGAAATCCGGGGCCCGGCGCTCATGGCCCGGTCCCGGGGCCGGGCACCATCCCGGCCAGTTTGGCGGCAGGGCAGAGCAATAGCCTCAGCACCATGGCGGCCCGGTCCCATTTGCCCAAAAGCAATCTCAGCAGCAGGGCCCCGCACAGCGTCAGGTAGACGGTCGGCAGGGAGGCCGGATAGAAGCGCCGGGTAAAAAGGATGCGGTTACGGATGTTGAAAAAGTCGCAGAGGTAGCTCTTTTTCGCCGGGTTGCTGCTGGTCCCGATGCTGGTTCCCACCTTGTGGTGCACGACGCTCTGCGCCGCGTAGGCGAGCGTGAAGCGCCCCCTGGCGCGCAGGGCCCAATCGGCCTCCTCGAAATACAGGAAGTAGTCCTCGCACATGAGCCCCACCTCCTCGAGGAACCGGCGCGACACCAGCATCGAGGCCCCCTCGACGTAGTTCATCCGTTTCTGGGCCCGGCGCTGGTCCGGCGCGTTCCCCCTGGGGCTCAAGCGGCCGTAGTGCCAGGGGAGGCCGATCCAGCGGCAATAGTGGCCGCCCCCCTGGGCCTGGATTCTTTGCGGGTCATGAAACAGCCGCAGCGTCGAGCCGCACATTCCGGCGCCCGGCTCCTCTTCCATGCGCCGGACCAGGAAGCTCAGGGCATCGGGCTCGACCACGGTGTCGTTGTTGAGCAGCCAGGCGTAGTCGAGGTCTCCCTGGCCCAGCGCGTAGCGCAGTCCGACGTTGTTGCCGCCGGCAAAGCCGAGGTTCTTCCCGCTGCGGATCAGCACCAGCCGCGGGTCCATAGCTTCCCCGCCGCCTGGCGCGCCGTGAGCGGCGTCGTACTCGGCGTAGGCCAGGCCGCGCCCCTCCGCCCACTTTCTGATCTCGGCCAGCGAGCCGTCGGTGGAACCGTTGTCGCAAAGCACCACCCGATGCCCGGGATACGCCAGCAGCAACAGGCTTTCCAGACAGTCGACGGTGTCCTTCCAGCAGTTCCAGTTGACGATGACGATATAGACCAGCTTCACCAGTAGATGCTCCAGGCCACCAGCAGCACCCAGGTGGTCCCCACGGCGAAGAGGGCCCCGTCCTTGAGCAGCGACTCGGTCGGGTCGCCGCTTTGGCCGGACTGCACCCGGAAGATGTAGCGGAAGAGCCCGAAGCAGCAAAGGGGGACGCTGTAGATCAAGGTGTGCCTGCTGATGGTGTACATGGCGTAGGTGACCAGCACCGCCCCCCCCGTCATGTACATGATCCCCTCCAGAAAGCCGGCCGGATAATGGGCCAGGTTCTCCCGGTGGTCCGCCGCGCCAGTCCCCAGCAGCCGGTACTCGCACAGGCGTTTGCCGGTGCTGAGAAAAATAGAGAGCAGGAACACGCTCAGGAAGAGCCAGGGCGACAGCACGATCCTGAACACCTCGGCCCCTGCCTGCAAACGGAGCAGGAAACCGGCCGAGATGCAGAAGAGATCGACGATCGGAAAGGATTTGAGCAGCGTGGAGTACAGCAGGGTGACCGCGACGTAGCCCAACAGGATCAGCAGGAACCCGACCGAACCAAGGCTTCCCAGGGCGAGCCCCGCGAGCAGCAGGGCCACGGAGAGGATCCCGGCACCGGTCACCCCCACCCTCCCCGCGGGGAGGGGGCGCTTGTTCTTCTCGGGATGGCAGAGGTCCCGCTCCCGGTCCAGGATGTCGTTGTAGAGGTAGCCCGCGCTGGAGACCAGGCAGAAGGCGCAGAACGGGAGCGCCCCCCTGAGGAGCTGCCCGGGAAAGAGCATCTGCCCCCCCAGGAAGGGGGGGAAGAACAGCATCAGGTTTTTCAACCACTGGGGAGGACGCATCATGGTAAGGTAGGACAAGATCACTGACCGGCCTCCAGTTTGTGCACCCATGTCTTTGCTGCCGCGCTGTAATGGGTTTCCGCCGGCGCCAGCCGGACCGCCTGCCGCATGAAGCCGAGGGCCCTGGCACCGTCACCGCATTGATAGGCGACCTTGCCGCTTTGGAAGAGATAAAACGGATCACGGGTCTTTTGGAACAGCAGCTCGTAGGTATCGATCATATCATTGTAAATGCCGTTTTTACCAGTAATATCTGGCGTCTTGTTGGCAAGCCCCTCGTCGGCCAGGTCCAGCAGGCGCAGGAAATCGGGCTCCGCCTGCTGCTTGGTCGGGAAAATGCCGTAAAAGTACTCCCTGGCCCCCTGGAAGTCCCCCCCCTGCAGCCGCACGGACATGAGCCCGACCTTGATCGGGTACTTCATGGAGGGGCGCTTGTTCAGCCGCTCGGCAGCCTCCAGTTCGGCGCGCCCCTCGGGCAATTCCCGTCTATCCAGCAGCGCGGTGGCGAGCTCGAAATGGGCCGCGCCGAACCCGGGCGATTTGGCCACCGTGTCCCGGTACAGGCCCAGGTTGTCGTGCCAGAGCTCGGCGCGCTCCCCGGTGATCCAGGCGGCGGCGACGGCGACAAGGAGCGCCAGCGGCAGCAGACGACGCCCCAGCTGCAGACGCTCCGGAGCACCCGCGAGCGCGCCCGTCACCGACAGGCAGAAAAAGGCGCTCGGCAGGTACAGGTAACGCTCGCCAAACGGGGTCCAGGCGACCTGCTTCACCGCGATGGCGAGCGCGGGGAGCAGGAGGACGAGGCAGGCCGAGGCGAACAGCGCGGGGAGCGAGCGCTTCCTGAGCCAAAACGGCAGCAGCAGCAGGAAGAGAGCGCCGGGGAACAGGTAGAGCGGCGAAACGGCGTCGATGGCGAAATTGAGAGGCAGCGGCAGTACCAGCTTCTTGAGATAGAACCCGAGCGCGGTGAGGGCTGCCTGCAGCTCCGCCGCCCCCCCCCCGCTGCCGTTGTGCAGGAAGGCGCTCGCGCTGAAACTGCTGCTGAACGCGAGGAAGCCGAGCACCAGCAGGGACCCGCAGGCGGCGACTCCCGCCAGCACCACCAGGACGCTTTTTCTCACCCGCGGGGATCCCGGCCAGCAGAAGGCGAGCAGCAGCGCCACCGGCAGGAAGCAGAGCGCGATCTCCTTGGCGAGCACCCCCAGGGCGAAGAGCAGCAGGGCCGGCCAGAGGTAACGGAACCGGTCGGCGTTCAGGCAGCGCAGCAGGGCGCAGAGGGCGGCGAGGACGAAGAGCGCGGCCAGGGGGTCGGTGCGGCCGGCGATCCAGATCACCGACTCGGAATTGACCGGATGCAGCGCGAAGAGCAGGGCGCTTGCCAGGGGAAACCAGGAGGCTTTCAGGGACCAGCCCCGGGCCAGCTGCCGGGCCAGAAAGAAGACAAGCAGCGCGTTGCCGGCATGGAGCAGGATGTTCTCCAGGTGCATGAAGCGAGGGTGCATGCTCCAAAACAGGTTATCGAGGTAATAGGAGAGCTCGATCAGGGGGCGGTAATAGTAGGTCCCCCCGGGCCTGAATATGGTGGCCAGGGTCCTTTGGCCCGCGATCTCGTAGGCCGCGATGATGTGGGGGTCGTCGACCGAGTTTATGCCCGCCGAAAGCGCCGGATAGTAGACCCCCAGCACGACGACGGCCAGCAGCAGGACCTGGTACCTCGCCTTGAGCATCATGCCGGGGTCTGCTGCGCCGCAACGATCTCCAGGAAAAAAGCCTCCATGTCCTTGCGTTTCGGTTCGATCCGCTCGATGGCCCAATGCTCGGCGACGGAGCGCTCGATGAAGCTCTGCAGGTCCGCCTTGTCCACCAGGGTCTCGCGGCTGGTGCCGTCGGGGAGCGACACCTGCACCAGGTAACCGGCGACGCCGCGCTGCATGATGTTGGCGACGTTGTCGACGCTCAAGAGGGTCCCTTTGTTGATGACGCCGACCCGGTCGCAGACGGCCTCGATGTCGGCCGTGATATGCGTGCTGAAGAAGACCGTCTTGCCGCGCTCCTTGAGCTCACGGATGATCTCCTTCACCAGGACGCGCCCCAGCGGGTCCAGGCCGCTCATCGGCTCGTCGAGGATATAGACCGCCGGGTCGTGGATCAGGGTCTGGGCGAGCCCCAGGCGCTGCACCATCCCCTTGCTGTACCCCCGGATCGGGCGCTTGCGGGCCTCCCAGAGTTCCAGGCGCTTGAGGGTCTCGTCGCTTACCGAGGCGAGCCGGGCGGCATCCATCCCGAAACTCTTGCCGACGAAACGCAGGTACTCCTCGCCGGTCAGAAAGTCGTAGAAGGAGGGGTTCTCGGGGAGATACCCGACGTCACGGCGCGACGCGCTCTGCTCGACGTCGACCCCCATGATCCTCGCGGCACCGGAAGAGCTGCGGATCAGTCCCAGCAAAATCTTGATCGTCGTGCTTTTGCCGGCGCCGTTGGGCCCCAGGAAGCCGAACACCTCGCCCTGAGCCACCTGCAGCGAGATCGATTTCAGGGCGTCGACGCTGCCCCCCTTCTTGCCGCGAAACACCTTGGTCAATTCAGTCAGTTCAATTGCGTGCATGTCTGTCACGGGCCCTCGCATCATTTTTTGTCACCGGCAAAGGAGAAACCACTGGTACTGCTGACGCTGCCGTCGCCCCGCAGGAAGAACCTGCCGCCGTAGGGGTCGTGGGGGACTCCGCGCAGCAGGCCGGCCTGGACCAGTTCCTCCACGGAGGCGGGGGGCTTGCCGTTTTTCTGCTGGTAGGCGTCGCGCGCCCTCTCGATCTTGAGCACCTGCAGGAAGGCGTCCCGGCGGGTGCCGAGGGTTTTTTTCAGCGATTGCTGGCGCGCACCCTTCGCCATCATGTCCAGATAGGCAATGGCCATCTCCGTCTTGCCGGAGCGCTGCATGTAGCGGCCGGCCAGGTTCATGAACATGTCGTTGCCGGAGATTTCGGCCGCTCGCCGGTACAGCCTGGCGGCGTTGTCATAATCCTTCAGGAAATACGCGCTGTTGAACCCCGCGTAGAAGGGGAGCGTCCAGTCCCAGGTGCGGTACTTCATGCCGTATTCCAGGAAACCGTTGGCGATGTCCGCCTTCCCGACGTCCCAGGGTAGGATCGCCTGGGCGAAGTAGTAGCCGTCCTGGTTGTAGGGGTCGAGCTTCAGGGACGCGTCGATGGAGCGCGACATGGCCGGGTAGTCGGCCGGGACGTGCAGGTTGTCCGGCCCCTTGTCCACCAGGCTGCCGTAATACATCAGGACCTTCAACATGATTGACGAGCTGACGAACTGCTTGTGATCTGCGGCCAGCACCTTCAGGGTGCTCACGCTCGGAATGTAGCCGAGCTTTTCCAGGAACGGCTTGTTTCTCATGTAGTCGGCCAGGGCGAAGACCACCACGAGATAACCTGCCAGAAGGAGGGGGAGAACGATGTAGAGCTTCCTCACGCCGGCTTTGGGGTTCATTTATTTCATCTCGCTTCTGGAAAAGATCGTGGTGGCGGCCAGGATCAACAGGGCCGTGTAGATGACGCAGTACAGGACCGGAAGCAGCACGGCCTTCGAGCTGAGCGGGATGCCGTAGATGGCGTTCACCTTGAGGTCGAAGGCGCTGAAGTTGGGGAGCAGGTAGTAGAAAAACGAGGCGGCCTGCCTGACCAGCGGCGACAGGGTACTGGCCGCCTGGGAGTGTACGTAGTCGTAGGCCTGCTGGGTGGCGTTGCCTGCCAGGTACACCGATATGGTGCCGAAGATCGGCAGGAAAAAGGAGGTGCTGATGGTCGAGAACAGGAAGGCATAGGCAATCAGCATGGTGTATTTAAGCACATCGGCGCCGATGCAGGCAACCAGATTGATCCAGACGATGGGGCGCTCCGACGGATAGATGCCGGAGGAGACCCAGATCACGCAGCAGGCGACGCTCCCCATGACCAGGGTCGCCAGCAGCAGGAACAGGGTCACGGCGGCGAACTTGCCGACCAGAAAGGTGCCGCGGTTCAGGGGGAGGCTCAGCACGCTGTAGGTGTAGCGGCGCTCGATGTCCTTCCAGAGCGTGGTGGCGCCCAGCGAGATGGACAAGAGCAGCAGGATGAAGGAGAGCAGCGACAGGGAGAGGGTAATGGAAAGCTCCGTCACCTGCCGCATGGAGAGGGTGCTGATGGAAGGGATGAACAGAAAGAGCGTGGCAACCACCAAAATCCCGTGAAAGACCCTGTCACGTACGATTGCCAACAGGTTGATCGCGACAATGTTGATCATACCGATTAACCGCCTCCTTGGGTGAAGATGTAACAACTGAAAAACCGCGGCCCCTCCGGCCCCGCCCGACTCTTTAGGATACTATGAGCGGCCTGCCGAAAGAAAGGGTATTTTGTCGCGTCCGTGGTGCACATAAAAAAACGGGATGTCGAAACATCCCGCTTCTTTGAAACGATGGCTGCCAGCTAAGCCCTAGTATGCGGTCCAGGAACCCGCTGCGGAGAAGTTGTTGTTGGTTGCATCGGAACCGAACTTGGTGGCGTCGATGTCGGCACCGGCTGCGTCCAGCTTCCAGAAGATGCTGGTCGAGGTGTTGGAGGTGCCGAAGTACTTGGTGCCGGCGTTGTGCTTGGTGCCGATCGCGTAGCCCGGGCTGACCAGCGGCGTACCGTTGGTCGTGTAGTTCACGATGCCGGTAACCTTGCTGGAGAGTTTGATCAGCGGGTTGGCTGCATTGGCGGCGGTGGTCGCGTCGATGCCGCCGAAGATGGAGATACCCTGGCTGGAGGGGGTGTTGGTGGCGATCGCGGCTGCAGAGGCAGAGCCGGCAAACGAAAGCAGCAGCAGTGAAGCGAGGACTATCTTTTTCATTATGTTCTCCTTGTAATGATCTGGGTTCGTGTTAGCTTAGCGCTGATCGTAAACAACCGGGTAGGTCTGCAGGTCGGCGTAGTATGCTTCCTGGCCGGTCTTCCAGTTCTTCAGGTCGGAGTTCGAAGCGGCGTTGAAGGCCTTCTCGCGGTAAGCAGAGAACTGCGGGATGGCGATTGCTGCCAGGATGCCGATAATCGCCACGACTATCAGGAGTTCGATAAGGGTAAAACCTTTGTTGCTTCTCATTTTGTTTAACATCTCTTTCTCCTTTCGTTAGTGATGCTGTGATGGATGAACCTTCGACATTCCTTTTTCTGCAAGACATGAAATGAAAAGCAAGTTGCGCGCCAAAACGGACATTTAATGTAACTGATTGAAAACTCGGGGAATAGAGGCGGGAAAGGTCATCGACCAGGCGCCGGGGCCAGGAAAAAGGGACAAAAGAAGGCCACGGCGGTGACGTTTATTGTCACTTCACTCTTCATCCATGCCGAATTTCGCCAGTCGGTAGCGGAAGGAGCGGAAGGTCATGCCGAGCAATGCGGCGGCCTTCTTCTTCACCCCGCCGCTCTTCTCCAGCGCCTGCACCAAGAGCCTGCTCTCCAGGGTGTCCAGGTAGGCCTGCAGGTCCATGCCGTCGGGGGGAATGGTGACCAGGTCGAGCGGCGCCGTGACGGGGACGAAATTGCGCACCTTCGGGGGGAGACAGTCCGCCGTGATCACGCGACTGCCGAGCACGACGCAGCGCTCGACCAGGTTCTCGAGCTCCCGCACGTTGCCCGGGAAGGGGTAGTTGTAGAGCGCTATGGCCGCGTCCTGAGTGACGATCTCCCCGCTCCCCGACCAGAGGGCGTACTTCTTGTAGAAGTGCTCCACCAGCGGCAGGATGTCCTCGCCCCGCTCCCTGAGCGCCGGCATCCGCACCTGGACCACGTTGAGCCGGTAGAAGAGGTCCTCCCGAAAGCTCCCCTCCAGGACCTGTTCCTCCAGGTTCCTGTTGGAGGCTGCCACGATCCGGACGTCCGCCTTCAGCGGGGCGGAGCCGCCCACCCTGCGGAACTCCCGCTCCTGCAGCACCCGCAGGAGCTTGGCCTGGAGTTGCAGCGGGACCTCGCCGATCTCGTCGAGAAAGAGCGTTCCCCCCTCGGCCTGCTCGAAGAGGCCGGGCCGGTCGCTGAAGGCGCCGGTGAAGGAGCCCTTGGCGTGGCCGAACAGCTCGCTCTCGATGAGCGTCTCGGGAATGGCGCCGCAGTTCACCGCGACGAAGCACGAGTTGCGGCGCGGGCTGTTGTAGTGGATCGCCTTGGCCGCCAGCTCCTTGCCGGTGCCGCTCTCCCCCAGGATCAGGACGTTCGCCATGCTGTCGGCGACCTTGCCGATCAGGTCGTACACCTCGCGCATCTGCTTGCTCTTGCCGATCAGGCCGGAGAAGCTGAAGCGCTCCTGGACCTCGGCCTTGAGCCGGATGTTCTCCTGGACCAGGGTGCGCTTTTCCAGGGCCTTCCCCACCAGCACCTTCACCTCCTCCACCTTGAAGGGCTTGCCGATGTAGTCGTAGGCGCCGAGCTTCATGGCCTCGACCGCCTGCTCGGCCGTCGTGAAGGCGGTGATCATCAGCACCGCGGTGTCCGGCGCCTGCGCCTTGATGCGGGTCAAGAGCTCGATGCCGTTCAGCCCTGGCATGCTGACGTCGGAGATGACTAGCTCGAAGCTCCCCGCGTCCAGGGAGCGCAGGGCCTCCTCGGCGCTCTCCGCCTGGTCGACCTGGTACCCTTCACCCTCCAGGAGGATGGTCAGGAACTCGCGCATGCTCAGTTCGTCATCGACAACCAGAATCTTGGTAGACATACCACCTCTTTAACATGCGGGGACTGGGGTTCTTTAAATCGGGGCTAGGGGCTGGGGACTGGGGGCTAGAAAAAATCGACCAGACACGGGAACCAGCACAACGGTTCGGCCAATCAGGACCAGCAGGCTCCCCCCTGGCCCCTGCCTCGCGCCACAAGAGCCCAGTCAAACGGGACCTGGAAAGCCTGTCCCTAGCCCCTAGCCCCTAGCCCCTGTTTTTACGCCGGGAGAAAGAGGGTGACGGTGGTGCCGCACCCCTCCTCGCTGTCGACCGTGACGCGCCCCCCGTGGGTCTCGACGATCCGGTACACGGTGGCGAGCCCGAGACCGGTGCCCCCCTTCTTGGTGGTGAAAAACGGCTCGAACACCCGCTTCACGTTGGCGGGGCTCATGCCGTGGCCGCTGTCGGTGACCCGGATGCGCACCTGGTCCTGTTCACCGCAGGCGGCTGCGGGGTGCAGGTCGGCATCTATGGTGATGCGCCCCCCGCTGGCGATAGCCTCCGCACCGTTCACCAGCAGGTTCCAGAAAACCTGCTTGCACTGGTCGCGATCGAAGACGATGACGATCCCCTCCGGGACGCCGTTTTCCACGCTGACCCCTTCCAGGCGCGGGTCCCGGGAAAGGAGCGGACTCAGTTCGCTGATCACCCGCCTAAGCGGGAGCGGCACCTTGGTGGGCGGCGTCGGCCTGGCGTAGAGCAGGAAGTCGCGCAGAAGGCCGTCCAGCCGGTCGGTCTCCCTGATGATGATGGAGAAAAGCCGCTTGTCCTTGTCGTCGACCCACTGCCGCAGCGCCACCAGCTGCACGGAGCCGCTGATGGCGGCCAGCGGGTTGCGGATCTCGTGGGCCATCCGCGCGGAAAGCTCGCCGACCGCGGCAAGGCGGTCCGCACGCTTGAGCTCGCCGGCCATGCGCTTCATCTGGGTCAGGTCGCGCAGGTCCAGGATGGCGCCCACGGTCTCCCCCTCCTTGCCGGTCAGGGGCACCGACTTGAAGGAGAGCAGCAGCTGCTCGCCCCCCTGCCCCAGTTGCTCGAACTCCCCCTGCACCACGCCGAACAGCGCACCGGCCCAGCCGGCGAGGCCCGGGAACAGCTCGACCAGGTCACGGTCGTACGCCTCCCGCTGGGAAATGCCGGTCAGGACCTCTGCGTAGCGGTTGAAGACCCGGACCCGGGCCTGCTGGTTGATGGTGACCAGCCCGCTGTCGATGGTGGAGACGATGGAGCTGTTCAGCCGCTCCAGCTCCTCGTAATCGATCGCCTTCTCCTGCAGGGCGTTCTCGCTTCTCCGGGCGCGCTCCGAGAGGTTGCCGGCCAAAAGCGCCGTCAGGTAGAAGGAGGCGGAGTAGAGAAAGATCAGGTAGAAGATGTAGGCGGCGCCGTGGATCTGGGCCGGCAGCGGGTCGAGGCCTAACTGCGAGAGCCGGCCGTAGTACTGGAAATCGAGCATGGCGCCGTAGAGGATGACGCACAAAGACGCGGTGTAGTAGGCCTCGGAGCGCGCCAGCAGGACGCTCGCGGAGATGATGGAGAGGAAGTAGAGAAAGGCGTAGGGGGAGTTGACCCCGCCGGTCACCAGGATCAGCATGGTCACCAGCAGCAGGTCCCAGACGATCTGGGCGTAGCTCAGCGCCCGGAGCTGCCAGCTGGTGAATCTCAGCACACCGAAGGAGACCAGGGAGAAGAGGTAGGTCGCCAGCACCAGCCGGGCCAGCACCGAACGGGCCCCCTCGGCCATGGCGTCCTGGGGCTGCAGGTCCAGCAGGACCGTGGAGGCGAGGATGGCGGAAACCACCACGACCCGAAGCAGTATGAACCAGCCGATCCTCTTGCGGTCCGGCATCAGGCTACCCGCCGACCGCACCCGCCAGCTTGAAGATCGGCAGGTACATGGCGATGACGAGGCCGCCGACCGTGGTCCCCAGGAACACCATGAGCAGAGGCTCCATCATGGAGGTCATGGCGCCGACCGCGTCGTCCACCTCGTCGTCGTAGAAGTCGGCGATCTTGTTCAGCATGGTGTCCATGGCGCCGGTCGCCTCGC